>OMDW01000117.1_pt1 | contig 19311 bp, 16 predicted proteins | sample 1673661 | NCBI WGS metagenome assembly OMDW01 (sample SAMEA103958118, study PRJEB25191) | human gut metagenome
CCGCTTCTCATTGATGCCTTTTTTCAGGAAATATCTGATTGCATCCGGGTCTATATCTTCTATTGTCGCACCATAGCACGGCATATCCTCCCAATTCTTGCCAAATCTCTTCATCAGGAACTGCTGCAATGCCACTCCTCTCAATTCCTGATTGGTAGCTCCGCTGCGGACATAAAATGTGCCCTTGTAAGAAATCGGGATATTGGAATGTTCAATATCTATCGCGATTATATCTTTGCCCTCCTGCCCGATATGACTTACCGTAGGTACGATACCTAACATACTCACAATCTTATTGGGGATGTCTTCCATCTGCTGATGCAGATGTGATACGCCGACAACTGTCATATCATCGCCGATACCGATATATATCTTGCCGCCCTGAGCGTTAGCGAATCCGCATACCCATTTGAGGTATTCGTCCTTCCATATCCGTTTATATTCGGTATTCTGGTTCTCGTTGTTCATATCTGGCGCCGGGAATATATCATTGATGGGCGTATGTTGGCTTAATGGGGATGGCGCGTGGCGAAGAGGCCTATGGTGGAGCCGGTGAAGCCTCCGCGCTGGGTCGCTATGTGTTCGGCGGGGACGCCGGTGGCCAGTGCTGTCCATCCGGCACCGGGCAGGCGGTAGTAGAAATCGTATGTGTCTCCGTTCGAGACAGTCCTGAGTCCGACGGGCCCGTGTGTGGTGTCGGCATCGGCTGCGGCGAATATGTCGGGACGCTCTTTCCTGCCTATCTTCAGCAGCTCTATCTTTCCGGCCTTGACGGCGAGATAGAGCTGCCGCTGTTCGTTCTTCACCAGCAGCATCCCGGCAGATTCGCCAGGGGCGCCCCCGGCTGTGACCTCGGTCTCGGCTGTGAACCTGTGGTGCTGCATGCGGCGTCCGATATATGCCGGGACGGTGCCTGACTGCGAGCTGACGGGCGCGTACTCCATGTCGAGTCCTTTGCCTGTGGTGCAGTAGACCGAGGCATTCCCCCACAGCGACATCCATTCGGGACGCAGGGCAGGGGACGTGAAGTCGTCGCGCCAGATAAAGTTGCCTGCCTGCAGCGATTTCTGCGGGGTGTCGAGGCCGGGGATGTTTGCGCGCAGTGGCACGGTGTCGATGCTCTGTGTGATATACGGGAAACCGTCTACGCTCCACCTGACGGGCATCAGGTATGTCTCGCGCCCCAGATGATCCTCGCCGTTGTTCCAGGGTCGGCATCCCAGGAATACCGCATACCAGTCGCCGCGCGGTGTCTGCACCATGTCGGCGTGTCCGGCCGAGGTTACGGGGAGGCGTCGGTTTGTCTTGAGCAGACGCTGCGTAAGCATGGGGTTGCGGCTCCACCGCGTATATGGGCCGAATACGGAGTCTGCCCTGTAGCACACCTCCGAGTGTACCCAGTTGGTGCCACCCTCGGCTGCGATTAGATAATATCTGCCGTCAATCTTGTAGATGTGGGGGCCCTCGTTGCGCTCAAGCCTCTCTTCGGGGCCGACCCCCTCCTCCCTGAACTTGACAGGCTCGCCGACGGTCTTTCCCGACGCCGGGTCGAAGCGTATTATCGAGAGGGCGCGGTGGTTGCTCCATTTGACGGGGCTCTTCTCGTCGCTCTTATAGACTATATATGCCTTGCCGTCGTCATCGAAGAAGAATGCCGGGTCTATCCCGGTCACAGTGTCGAGAATCACGGGGTCGCTCCACTCTCCGAGAGGATTGTCGGCGGTGACATAGAAATTGACCGTCTCGCCGTCCTTGCCGTTCATCACGCATGTGGTCACTATATAATATTTCCCGTTGTGCGGGTTATATGTGAGGTCGGGCGCGTAGACACCACCCTTGTCTATCGAGAGACCGGGGAGGTCGGGAAGCTGTGAGGGCCGGTCGAGTATGTTGGCGACATGCTCCCACGACACCAGGTCGCGCGAATGGTAGAGGGGCACTCCGGGGAAATATCCGAATGTCGATGTGACGAGCCAGTAGTCGTCGCCCACACGGCAGATGCTCGGGTCGGAGGCCCATCCGCTTATGACGGGGTTGAAATAGTCGCCCGGCGACGAGAGGGGATTGCCGGCATAATATGGGTCGTTCCCCTTATAGCTGAAATAACCGAAATGCGCCTTGTTCGCGGCAATGGCCGTCGGGAATGTCAGTGACAGGATTATGGCGGCAAGAGATAGCAGTCTGGACATATGGCCGGGGGGTTATCTGTTGCGGTGGGCGAGGGCGGTGAGGGCGTAGGCGGTTACGACCACAAAGCATCCGAATGGGAGCAGATAGGAGACGTTGACTGCGGGCATACCCCAGATGGTGCCCATGTCGATGACAGAGCCCTGGAGCGGGGGCATGAGGGCGCCTCCGACGATGGCCATGACCAGGAAGGCCGAGCCGAGTGCTGTGTCCTCGGAGTTGACCTTGCCGAGTGCGATGCCGTAGATGCTCGGGAACATGATTGACATGAACGCGCTTATACCCACGAGACAGTAGAGTCCGGTCATGCCAGTGATGAACACGGCGCCCAGCGAGCAGAGGGCGGCACATACACCGAACACAGCCAGGATACACCGGGGGTCGATGCTGCGCATGAGCCATGTGCCTATGAAGCGGAACGACAGGAACATCACCATGGCGAATATGTTATAGTTCTGTGCGGTAGCCTTGGTCAGCCCGAGGTTTCCGGCATACTGGATGATGAATGTCCACACCATGATCTGTGCGGCTATGTAGAAGAGCTGGGCCACGACGCCGAAGCAATACATCTTGTTGGCCCACAGGTGGCCTAGGCTCTTGCCGAAGCTCATTGAGCCGTCCTTGCGCTCGGGGTTGGGCATACGCACCGAGGCGATGATTATGAACATCACCAGCACAACGATGCCGATGGCCACGTAGGGGTCGCGTATCACGGCGAGGTCGTGCAGGCGTATGTCGGCCTTCTCGGCCTCGGACAGCATCGGGTAGAGCAGTTCGCCGCCGGGGCCGCGCTTGTCCGAGATGAGGTCGGGAAGCACTATGAGCGAAGCCACAGCCATGCCCGAGAGCGAGCCCATGGGATTGAACGACTGGGCCAGGTTGAGGCGGCGGGTGGCAGATGCCTTGTCGCCGAGCGAGAGTATGAACGGGTTGGCCGTGGTCTCGAGGAAGGCGAGCCCGAAGGTGAGGATGTAGAGTGAGATGCAGAAATATGAGAACTGCTGATAGTTGGCGGCGGGTATGAACAGGAAGGCGCCGACAGCATACAGGGCAAGTCCGAGCAGGATGCCGCTCTTATAGCTGAACTTGCGGATGAACAGCGCGGCGGGGATGGCCATGGTGGCATAGCCTCCGTAGAATGCGAACTGTATCAGCGATGCCTTGGCGGCCGATATTTCCATCAGGGTCTGGAAGGCGGCTACCATAGGATTGGTGATGTCGTTGGCAAATCCCCACAGGGCGAAGAGTGTTGTGACGAGAATGAATGTCAGCCGGTATTTACGTCCGACAAGCGGTGTTTTGGCAGATGGGTTCACGGTATATTTTTGTGTAGTATTTAAAATTGCTTAATTATGAGTGACAAAGGTAGGAATTTTCCGACTAAATAGCTAACTTTGTATCGAAAAACCTTAAAAGACAATAGCATGAGACATATATTGGCGTTTTTTGCAACAGTTTTTACCGCATTTGTCGCCGTGGCAGGCAATTATCCCGACCGCTCGGATTTCCTCTGGGTCACCGAGCCCGACCATGCCGACTGGCTATATGAGACCGGCGAGAGGGCCCTGGTGGATGTCGCCCTCTATCATTATGGAGTCCCGGCGGCAGGACAGACCGTGACATACAGCATAGGGCCCGATATGCTCGATGCCGACACCACGGCTACCGTGACCCTCGACAGCCGTGGTAAGGCGCGTATCGACATGGGCACCATGGCCAAGCCCGGATTCCGCGACCTGCGTCTCGAGACCACGTTTGGCGACAACCGCACGGCACATCATGTCAAGGTCGGTTTCTCGCCCGAGAAACTTGTGCCCTTCACGCAGAATCCCGACGACTTTGACGCCTTTTGGGCCAAGGCCCTTAAGGAGGATGCCGCGACACCTCTCAACTATACCATGGAGCCGTCGCCAAAGTATTCGACCGACAAGATGACCTGTTATCTCGTGCGTATGGATGTGCCCGGAAAATATGTCAGCTCGATGTATGGCTATCTGTTCATCCCTAAGGGTGACGGCAAGTTTCCCGCCGTCCTCTGTCCTCCCGGTGCGGGTGTCAAGACCATCAAGGACCCTCTGGCGCACCGGTATTACGGCGAGGGTGGCATGATACGTCTCGAGACCGAGATACATGGCGCGCATCCCGAGATGAGCGATGCCGAGTTTGCCGACCTGCGCAAGCAGAAGGGTGACTATTTCAAGATTGGCCTCGAGAATCCCGCAGAGTACTATCTCCGCGACGTATATCTGGGAACACGCCGCTGGCTCGACCTGCTGTCGCAGCTCCCCGAGTTTGATGGCGAGAATCTGTTTGTGCAGGGCGGAAGCCAGGGTGGCGCGCTCGCCATCGTCACCACCGCCCTCGACCCGCGTGTCAAGGGTTGCGTGGCCAACCATCCCGCCCTCAGTGACATGAACGGATACCTCGGCGACAAGACCGGCGGCTATCCCCATCATTTCCGCAAAGATCCCTCGGAGGCTACCCCTGCCAAGACCCGGACACTCGAATATTATGATGTAGTCAACTTTGCGCGCCGTCTGCGCTGTCCCGTGCGCATGACATGGGGATTCAACGACAATACCTGTCCTCCCACCACCAGCTATGAGGTCTACAATCTCATCACATCGCCCAAAGAGGCCCTCCTGACCCCCGTCAACGAACACTGGACCTCTGTCAACACCGAACGCGGCCACTACGACTGGATAAAATCCCACTGCAAGTGACGGAGAATAGCCATTTTTTTTTAAATTATTTCGATATTAAGTATATTTGCAAGCGTATGCACTTGTATTATGATGGTGCAAGTGTATAAGCTTGTATTTATGACAAATAATATCTTGAGAAAATGTATGCTGCTATATCGGCTGACATAGTTTCATCCACATCATTACCGATAGATTCAATGATAGGTCTTAATGAGAGATTGAGGGAGTGCCTGAATCTGTTGGAGAGACGTTATGAGGATTTCTGGGGGCGTATTGTCCGTGGAGATTCCATAGAATGTCTGATGGCCCATCCTGAAGATGCGTTGGAGGTGGCAATAATCCTAAAGACGTGGGTCAAATCGTTTGTGCCTGAAAAGTCTTCTGACACATCGCGCTTCAGTCGATATGGAATCAGAATGGCTATTGGAATCGGTAATATGGATATTGTAGACCGTCATCTTGATATGATGGACGGCGAGGCCATATATAGATCGGGTAGAACCCTTGATAAACTTATAGGCCATTCTAAATATTCGTTCGCCATATCAATGGAAGACGAATATAAGCAGCAGACCTTTCAGGTGTTGTTCGCGTTGATAAATCAATTGCTCAACAATGCCACATCCCGTAGATGTAAGACATTATGTGTGAGAATACTTGAATCTAATGCAAAAAGAACTGCCGCATCGTTGGGTATATCAGTTTCTGGAGTAAATCAGAATCTTGGTGAAATAGGATGGCCAGCAATAGAAGATGCACTTGTATATTATCGAAAAAATATAATATAATAAAATTATGATTTCAGACTTGATATTCAATTTGTTGGTTGCCCATATTGTAGGAGATTTTTATTTGCAATGGAATTCATTTTGTCGTAATAAAATAAGATACTCTGTGAGAGGATATGCGATATGGGTGCATGTGATTTTTATAGGAGTGCTGACATGGTTTGCTGTGTGCGATGTGCGTGCATGGTGGTTGGTGGCTGCTATTGTGGTAAGTCATTTCTTTATAGATTGGGCTAAGGCTGCCCTCCAGATGAAACTCGGCATATACCGTATCTGTGATGGCCGGTTAGTGTCGGGAGTAAATGGGCGTGGAGACTTATGGCTTTTTATAGTGGATCAGTGTCTGCATATAACCATATTCGTGTCGTTAGGCTATCTATGGTTGTCATATAATCCGAATTGGAGTCAATTTGGATGGCTAAAAGATTTGATGTCTGCACACTGGCTTAGGATAAACACATTGTTAGCTATCTCACTTGCGTTGAAGCCAGCTAATGTCCTTGTGTTGCTTATACTTGGGGCATGTAAAGTGAATACATCTCCTGATAGTGACAGCGAGACTGGAAGTTTCCATGCGGGGGAACTTATAGGTTGGTTGGAGCGTGGACTCATATTGTTGTTTGTGATTATGGCACAATATGAGGCAATAGGATTCTTGATTGCTGCAAAATCCATTCTCCGTTTCAGTGAGGTGGCATCGGGAAGAGAGAAATCTGAATATGTCCTGGCTGGAACGTTGCTCTCTCTTGCTATTTCGTTATGTCTTGGCCTGGCGGCATTGGATTTCAGGATATCATGACGAGTTTATTGAAATAAATCGGAGTGGTCGTGCGTTGATAATGTATGAGCATTCATATATTTAGCTATGTATAGGATTCTATTTTTTATCATATGTTTCTTTCTTGCCTTGCCCGCATAGAGCGATGCCAAGAAAGTAGAATCAGGTAACTTGAACGAAGAATCGTCAATCAGAGATATTGACTATGTTTACGGACTGGTGAATGATAGTCAGCATGGGCTTGATTGTATCGGAACATTGAATCTGACGGTAGAATCACCACAAGATTTACTTGCGGTTGTTTTCGAGCGCACAGAACCACACATGAGTGATGGTGAGGGCCTTAGATTTCTGATTAAGTCAAGTTGCCCTATCGCTGACAATATGTCAACTATAGTTATTTCGGCCCAGAATATTTATTGGGGAACATATTTTAGGGTGTGTATGGTATTTCAGGATGGTAGCCGGGAATATTCTCCGACATATTGTGTGAATACATACATTTCTCCTGAGGATTTACAGAGGCTTGAGGCCCAATCGAAGGTAGATACGTCCTTTGTGGATTCTGTCAGTTTGACTTTTGGCGGAAGGGATTTATGTGTCCATACGACAGAAGGAATCTTGCTTTCTGTTGTTGATTTGTCCGGGAAAGTCCTTTTTTCCGGGTATGTGAATAAACCGACATCGGTGTCTCTTGACAGGACAGATACGACATGTCTCATAATCAGATACTCAATTGGTGGCAAAACAATGACAAAGAAGCTTCTGTTGAAAAGAAACTGATTGTCTGTTTCATGGATTTGCTTAAAAGTTAGAGACGTTTCACGTTTGAGCGCTGCAAGTGACGGTACAATAGCGTCTATGTGACTTTCAGATAAGGAGGACGTTCCAGGACTACTATTTCTATCATAGGAGGCCATCCGGGCCTTTTCGGGCACTTGTCATTCATGCCCTACACTGCGTGCAGTGCAGTTAAAATAAGGTCTATTCCACATATCGCCGCGTCGCGGCTGGCAGTTTCGGACGGAAAACCTCACAGAAAGTGACGGATGATAGCATTTATGATTGCATGAGGGCTGTGGGGGTAGATAATAAATCGGTAGGGTCGTGCGTTGATATGATGTATGAACAATCATCCGCATAGGCCGAGGCTGTCTGTGATAGTGCCTGTCTACAAGACGGAGCGCTATCTGGATTGCTGTATGCGGTCGTTGCTGGGGCAGACCCTCGGGGATATCGAGGTGATTCTGGTCGACGACGAGTCGCCCGACGGATGTCCCGCGATGTGCGACGCCTATGCGGCACAGGACCCGAGGGTCAAGGTGATACACAAGAAGAACGCCGGACTCGGCCCCGCCCGCAATACGGGTCTTGACCATGCCACGGGCGAGTATGTGGCCTTTCTGGACTCGGACGACCTTATAGAGCCGCAGACATACGCCGTGGCTGTCGCCGAGATGGAGGCCAACGGTGCTGACATGGTGCGCTTCAGGTGCAACCGCTTCCTCGATTCGGGCGAGAGTGCGCCAATCAGCTATGATGCCGCCCCCGTGGTGTTCGATACTCCCGACGAGATACGCCAGCTTGCGTTGTGCATATTCGATATTCCGTCTCCCGATATGGACAGGTATGACCTTGGAGGCAGCTCGTGCATGGCAGTCTACCGTCACGACATGATACGCCGTCACGGACTGCGGTTCGAGAGCGAGAGGGAGTATCTCAGCGAGGACTATCTATTCAATTTCGATTACTATCTCCATGCCTCGAAGGTGGTCTGGCTCCCGAGGACATATTATCACTACCGCATCACGGCCGGAAGCCTCACCCGCAGGCTTAACCTCGGGGTGATGGACCGCGTGGAGCACTATTGCCGCCATGTCGAGGATATGCTCGCCACACGTGGATTCGGCGAGACCGAGATGCAGTATGCCTCGGGGTTCTATGTGCGCGCGCTCAGGGCAAACATGCGTTTCGTGTTCATGTCTAAGGAGCTCTCGATGGCCCAGAAGAAAAAATGGTTTGCCGAGCGTACCTCCGACCCCTCATTCAGGCGCCGGTTTGACGCCTATCCCTCGCAGGAACTCCCGTTCAAGCAGCGCATGCTGTTCAAGACCATGGCAGACGGCAATTTCCTGCTGTCGTATGCACTCATAGTGGGATTCTCGCGTCTGCGCAAGGATAAACTCAAATGATCCCTCCGACGCCAAGGATATGAAGATATTCTATTATTTCCTGCAGTATGACACGCCGATGTACCGCTGGCAATACAGCAACCACATCGACGAGCTGCGGCGTGCCGGACACGAGGTGACGATATTCAACCCGGCCTCATGCCGCAACATGGACGAGGCCAACGAGGAGGCCCTGCGGGCCCTCGACCGCGCCGGAGGATGTGACCTGTTCATGACCTGCGACGACCAGGATGTGATATATCCCGACACAGTGCGCCGGGTGTCTGCCAAGGGGATTCCAACCTGCCTGATATGCTGGGACAACCTCGAGCTGCCATATAAGCAGAAGGCGATAGCCCCCCTCTTTGATGCCGTGTGGCTGACTTCAGACGAGACTCGCTATCTGTTCGAGCGGTGGGGATGCCGCGGCATACTCTTCATGCCATACGCATCCAATCCGCATACCTATCTCCCCGCCGTCACACAGCCGATCCATAGCGTCGGCTTCATTGGCTCGCCATACGGGAGCCGTACCAACAAGCTCAACGACCTCACGGCCGGTGGGATAGCGTGCGATGTATATTCTGACGCTCTGGTCAAGGCCGGATACAACAGTTCGGTTAAGGGTGGGCGCAAAAAATTCGACCCGGCCGACATCACAGTCAAGGCATCGCGCTACCTCCGTTTCCCGATAGGACGGAGGGTGCTCTGGGCCGCTATTGTCAACAAGCTGCATCACGGAGCGACGCTCGATACATCAGCTCCGCTCCTCTCGGGACACGCATCTGTCGGCTTTGACCGCATGTGCGCCCTCTATTCGGCCCATTCGCTGTCGCTCAACATATCCGAGCTGCGCGACACGTATGTGCTTCGGCATCCGATACCCAAGCTGCATCTGCGCACATTCGAGATTCCGATGTGCGGAGGCTTGCAGTTTACGTCATACAACCCCGAGATTGCGGAATATTTTGACGAGGGACGCGAGATTGTACTATACCGCTCGCCGGAGGAGATGCTCGACAAGGCCCGCTATTATCTCGACCCGCGCCACGATGCCGAGGTCGTCCGCATGAAAGCCGCCGCCCGGCGGCGGGCCGAAGCAGACCACACATGGCTCTCGCGCTTCAACCGCATCTTCCAGACCCTCGGTCTTTAATCGGCACCTGCAAAAAGTTTATACAGACCTCATGAACGACACAGACATAGAACTTTCAATAATAATACCGCTTTATAATTGTGAGCGTTATCTCGGCCGTACCCTTGATTGTCTTGAGAGGCAGGGAGTATTCAATGAGTCCGTGATGCGTGTGGAAATCATTATGGTTGATGATGGCTCTACAGACAAGACTATGGAACTCGCTTCGTAGGCGGCTGAAAAATATAGTCAGGTGCATATTTTCAGACAGCAAAACTCAGGTCAGCATATGGCAAGAAATCTTGGCCTGAAGAATGCCAGAGGACGCTATGTATATATGATGGATGATGATATAATAATGGACGGCACATTAGGATTAGTGCTTGGGAAATGTCGCGAGCGCGATGTCGACGTTATTCATTTTGATTATTTGAAATCATCAGAGATGAATCTTGAAGAGATACGCTATAGTCATCCTCTGCGTAAATCAGTTGATGTCATGTATGATGGTGACGGCATAGGATTCATAGATTATACCCGCGGAATCGGCAATCATTATGGATTATGGACTTTCGTGATTAGGCGCGAGTTTCTTGAATATAATGACATAAGATTTCATGAGGCAATAAGATGGGGAGAGGATCTTGCCTTCATATGGCAGCTTTTTTTATATAATCCTTCCACGTTATATCTTGGTTTCCCGGGATATGTTTGGATGACTCATGCCGAATCGGATTCTAATCAGACACATCATGACCTGAGATATCGCAAGATGCGCCGGTGCTGTTGTCATGATCTCGCCATATTCTTCAGGGAGCTGTATAATATTTTCAGCTCCTCATTGCCGGCTTCGGTTGCCCGTAGATTGTTTTGGCAGGCTCCTATTCAGGTATTCGCATACTGGGGTATGCTTTTGAGATGTGGCATTGATGATTTTGACTCTGAGGTCCGTAAAAAGATGGATGAGCAGACCCGGTATGGGATTTATCCAATCCCAGCTACATTTCCTTCCTCAGAGCATTATGCTATGCGTGGTTATATATTCAGAGTTATGTGGCATATTGTGGCATGTCGTCCGTTGTTGCTTATCTTGTTAAGAATCAGATGAAGAGAGTTTCGGTAATTGTTCCAGTTTATAAAGTGGAACGCTATCTGCGCAAGTGTGTGCGGTCGATATTGTCGCAGGACTATTGCGCCCTCGAGGTCATACTTGTCAACGATGCCTCGCCTGACGGGAGCCTGGCGATATGCAATGAATTGGCTGCAAAGGATGCGAGGGTGCGTGTTATAGACAAACCGGTCAACGAGGGTGTGGACCTCGCGAGATATTCGGGACTGGATGCAGTCTCTCCAGAATCGGAGTATATTATGTTTGTCGACTCTGACGACTGGCTATCGCCGGGGGTGATTTCAGATTGTGTCCGTGTCGCTGAGGAAAATGATGCTGATATTGTTCAGACAGGTATACGGCGTGTGTTTGGCAGATTCGGCGTCCCCATTAGAGGAGATTGTGCGACAAAGGAGGAGCGGCTCACTGTCGTTTCGCCGGATGTGTTCGACGATCTGTACATAAGTTATTTTGGCGTGAATATTCTTCCTGTCACCCTTTGGGGGAAATTATACCGTATGGATCTGTTCCGTCATAATAAGACGGTGCCCAGCGGCCTGAGATGGGGCGAGGATTTGATAATGAATATGCGCCTGTTCCCGCATGTGCGCAGGTTGGCCACTATGGGTAGGGTGGGATATAACTATCGCGTGGGCGGAATGACATCGCATTATCTTCCGAATCTTTTGAGATGTGCCATGGAGATGTTTCTGCTTAAGGAGCAGGCGATACGCGATTACAATTATGACCGCGGAACCTTGTGGGCGAGGGTCGAGATGAAGAATATCCTCAAGACCTCGGTCGAGCAGCGTATCGCATATCGGGTGGAGAATGGCCGGGAGGATATAGCGGCCCTCCTTGCAGACCCGATGTGGGATCGTATCTCCGAGATTGCCAGGGATGAACGTTTCGCCTCAGACCCGTTTGTCAGGGCAATGGCAGCACGCGACGTTGATGCACTTTTCGGCTACTGTGCCTCATATACCAACCCCGCCAGTCTACGCCATCGCCTGCGCCGGGCCATCCTGAAGCTTATGTGTTAGGCCCCCTTTCACGGAAAAGTGTATATTTTGAGGGGCAAATTCGATGGAAAAGTGTATATTTGCAGCGGATATTTTATGCGAAAAGTGTAAAAATTTAAACTAAGTATATGCTTTACAGGAAAATAGAAAAACCGATAAGGGAATTCCTTGCAGGGCATCGTGATAAGGTACTTGTGGTCGAGGGAGCGCGTCAGACAGGAAAAGTCGTCCACGCTCCGATATATGATGTGATGTTTGTTTGACTGTGAGACCATAGGTATGACAACAACTCCCCCTCGGCCGGGTGGTGGCCGAGGGGGAGGATTGTTTCAGTATAGCGTGTGGAAATCAGAATCAGTCAGCTAACGGAGAGAGGAGTATGAGTGTGCAACGGGTCAGTCAGTCTGATCAGGGATTCCACTGGCAGGCGATCATGGACAGGCTGTTGCAGGCGATGGTGCGGAGGTCCATAATCTGGTTGTAACGGCAGTTGATGTAGGTGAGCGCCTGGTCGAACGATACGTCAAGCATGGTGAGCTGGTTGTTGTTGCAGATGAGGCGCTGCAGGAATGTCTGGTTCGACAGCACGAGCTGGGTCAGGTCGTTGTAGGCGCAGTCGACATACTGTACGTTGGGGCAATCCTCGACGGTGAATGTGGTGAGGTCGTTGTACGAGCATACGATGTCAAGCAGGGCCGAGCAGTTGCGGACACCGAGGGTGACCATGTTGTTGTCGGAGCAGATGAGCGATGCGAGCGAGGGGAGACCCGATACGATGAAGGTAGTGATCTCGTTGTCGTCGATGTTGAGGTTCTGGAGATTCTCTACGCCGGCCAGGGTGAGCTGGGTGAGCTTGTTGTAGCCGCAATAGAGATTCTTGAGGGCGGTGCAGCCGCTCACGTTGAGCGCTTCGAGGTGGCAGCCCTGGCAGTTGAGGGTCTGGAGATTGAATGCGTTGGAAACATCGAGGTCTACAAACAGGTTGTTCGAGACATTGAGTTTCTTGAGCAGCGGGGTGTTGTTGAGGTCAATCTCGGTGAGGCGGTTCTTGTAGACGGCCACGTCCTGAAGCTGCGAGCAGTTGTCGAGGTCGATGGAGGTCAGTTTGTTACGCGAGGCGTTGAGCTCGGTGAGGGCGGTACATCCGGCAACGCTCATTGATGTGAGCTCGTTGCGCGATACATCTACTTTGGTCAGGGCCTTGAATCCGGCGAGGTTGAGTGTGCCGCCGAGCTTCTTGTCCTTCCATTCGATAGCGGTGATGTGGCCACCCTGTACGGTGACACCTTCGATATTTGCGATGGCATTTACGTCTGCCACTTTCAGGGCCTGTGCGTTGGTTCCCTCTTTTGCGGGCTCAGCGAGGAAAGCCTTTATCAGCTTAGCCTCGTTCTTGTCGAGATTCTGAGCGAATGCGGTCATGCTCCCGAGCAGGACTGCAATGATTAATAACGCTTTTTTCATAAAACAATAGTTGTTGGTTGAGTTATTTTGTACTTATCTAACAAGACAAGTTCAAAAAAGGTTTTATGAAATGCGAAAATTTTTGTCATCGCGTCCGGCCCCTGAGCCAGAGGGTTTTCAGAATGGCGGCGCGTCGTCTGATGTGGTGGTTGAGGTGAGGTCTACGGTGCCTCCCGACAGGGGTGTGGAGGCGGCGGCGAATGGTGAGCCTGCCTCCTCGACGCTGTCTGTGTTTATGCGCGACACGCGTGTGCCGCTGCCTTTCTCGGTGTCGCCGTCCCAGTTCTCGAAGCGTGCGTATTTCGACTTGAAGCGCATCTTCACATCGTCCACGCGGCCCGAACGGTGCTTGGCCACGATGAACTCGGCCAGACCGCGTATGTCATTGCCGGCGGCGTCGGTGCCCGAGCGCAGGTAGTATTCGGGACGGTGGATGAAGCACACGATGTCGGCGTCCTGCTCGATGGCTCCCGACTCGCGCAGGTCGCTGAGCTGGGGGCGCTTGCCGTCCTTGCTGTCTGCGCCTCGGCTCTCGACCGAGCGGTTGAGCTGCGACAGGGCCACGATGGGTATGTTCAGCTCCTTGGCCAGCTGCTTGAGCGAGCGCGAGATCATGGAGACCTCCTGCTCGCGCGAGCCGAACTTCATGCCCGAGGCGTTCATCAGCTGCAGGTAGTCGATGATGATGAACTGCACGTTGTGCTCCCTTACCAGACGGCGTGCCTTGGTGCGCAGCTCGAAGATGGAGAGCGATGCCGTGTCGTCGATGAACAGGGGGGAGTTATACAGGTTCTTGACCCTCGACATAAGCTGGTCCCACTCCATCTGCGAGAGCTGTCCGCTCTTTATCTTCTCGCCCTCTATCTCGCAGGTGTTCTGTATGAGGCGGTTGACGAGCTGGAGGTTTGACATCTCGAGCGAGAATATGGCCACGGGGATGTTATAGTTGACCGCCATGTTCTTGGCCATCGACAGCACGAAGGCTGTCTTGCCCATGGCGGGACGGGCGGCGATGATGATGAGGTCTGAGCGCTGCCAGCCCGAGGTGAGCTTGTCGAGCTCGTGATAGCCCGACTCGAGGCCCGAGAGGCCCGAGGCCCTGTTGGCCGCTGTCTGTATCTGCTCGATGGCGGCGTTGATGACGGGGTCTATCTGGGTGACATCCTTCTTGACATTGCGCTGGGATATCTCGAAGAGCTTACCCTCGGCCTCCTGCAGCAGGTCGTCCACGTCATAGCTCTCGTCAAATGCCTGTGCCTCGATCTGTGAGGCGAAGCGTATCAGCTCGCGTGCCAGATATTTCTGCGCCACGATGCGGGCGTGAAACTCGACATGCGCGCCCGACGCCACCCTCGACGTGAGCTCCGAGACACGGAGCGCGCCTCCGGCACCCTCGAGTTCGCCCTGCAGGCGCAGCTGCTCGGTCACGGTGAGCATATCGATGCTCTTCTGCGCGGCGCCGAGGCTCTGTATGGCGGCATATATCTTCTGGTTTGCCGGCTCGTAGAACGATTCGGGCTTCAGTATGTCACAGACGGCGGTATAGGCGTCCTTCTCGAGCATCAGGGCACCGAGCACGGCCTCCTCGAGGTCGTTGTCGCGGGGGGGCATACGGCCCCCGTGGTCGAATTTCGAGATATGTTCGGGCTTGCCTGTACGGCGCTGCGTATTGTCCTGTGGCATATTGTGTGGGGTTTATGTGTATGCAAAGTTAGTGAGTTTTTTGGTGATTTTCGCGAATTGTCAGTAACTTTGCGTAAGATGTTGATAAATTACCATATCGTCGTGGCCGCGGGCACCGGGTCGCGCTACGGCGGACCTCTGCCCAAACAGTTCTGCCCGCTGTGGGGACGCCCGGTGCTGATGACCACACTCGAGCGGCTTGCCGATGCCGCTCCCGATGCCGAGATTGTCGTGGTGCTGAGCCCGGAGATGACCGGGTTCTGGGCCGACATGTGCCGTGAGCACGGTTTCACCCTCCCGCACCGTGTGGCTCATGGTGGCGCGACACGTGCTGGGAGCGTACGCAATGCCCTGGCGCTCGTCGACCCCGCGACGGTGGGGTGGGTGAGCGTCCATGATGCGGCGCGCCCCATGGTGAGCCGCGCCCTGTTCGGGCGCCTGCTCGACGCGCTGCCCGGCGCAGACGGCGTGATACCGGCAGTGGCCGTGACCGACTCGCTGAGGGTGGTGTGTGCTGACGGTACGTCGCATGCCGTAGACCGCTCGGCCTACCGTGCCGTGCAGACTCCGCAGCTTTTCGACGGACGCAAGCTGCTGGCGGCCAACCGACAGGAACTGCGGCCCGAATTCACGGACGACGCCTCGGTCATGGAGGCGGCCGGATACTGCAGCCTGCGCCTCGCCGAGGGTGACGTGGCCAACATCAAGATAACACACAGCGGTGACATCGAGAGGATAGAGCGCGATGGCAGACATTCTTGACACCGACATAAAGTTCCTCAAGGGATTCGGGCCCAAGCGTGCCGACCTGCTCGAGAAGAATCTGGGCATACGCACCTACAGGGACCTGCTCTATCATTTCCCGACATCATATATCGACCGCTCGTCGATAAGGCGCATAGCCGATTTCAGCGGCAACGACATGCCTTCGGTGCAGGTCAAGGGGCGCTTCGTCTCGATGACCGTACAGGGCGAGGGGGCCAAGTCGCGCCTCGTGGGCCTGTTCTCAGACGGCTCGGGCGTGATGGAGGTGGTATGGTTCCAGCGCATCAAGGCGATGCGCGAGCTCTATCACACCTCGACCGACTATGTGGTGTTCGGCAAACCTGTGCCCTTCAACGGCCGCTGGAGCATGGTGCATCCCGAGGTCGACGTACCGGGAGCCGTGGCCACGCAAATCGAGTTCCGCGGCGTCTACCCCCTCACCGAGCAGTTGCGCAACCGGGGCTTCTCGTCGCGCACATTCTCTCTCACCGCCCGCGAGATACTCGGGGCCATGCGCACGGTGCATGAGACGCTGCCCCCCTCGGTCATCTCGTCGCTGGGGCTGATGGGGCTCGGCGAGGCCCTGCGCACCATCCACAACCCTCCGACGCCGGCCCTGCTCGAGCGCGCCAGGCTCAGGCTCAAGTTCGAGGAGCTGTTTTACCTGCAGCTCGACATCCAAAGCCGCGCCCGCAGCCGGTCGGCATCGACGCCCGGTTTCTTCTTCCCGAGGATAGGACATTTCTTCAACACATTCTATAGCGAGTTCCTCCCCTTCCCGCTCACCGGTGCGCAGAAGCGGGTCATAAAGGAGATACGCGCCGACATGGCTACCGGCCGGCAGATGAACCGTCTGCTGCAGGGCGATGTCGGGAGCGGCAAGACCCTGGTGGCCCTGCTCACCATGCTCATAGCCCTCGACAACGGCACGCAGGCGTGTCTGATGGCCCCGACCGAGATTCTGGCCACACAGCACTATGAGACCCTGTCGGGCCTCGTCGCCCCCATGGGAATCAATATCAAGCTGCTCACCGGCTCGACGCGCAAGAAGGCCCGCGAGCAGATACACTCGCAGCTCGAGGACGGTTCGCTGCACATACTTGTCGGCACACATGCCGTCATCGAGGATAATGTCAGGTTCAAGAACCTCGGCTTCATAGTCATCGACGAGCAGCACCGCTTCGGTGTGGCCCAGCGGGCGCGCCTGTGGGGCAAGAACACCGTGCTTCCCCACGTGCTGGTGATGACAGCCACCCCTATCCCCCGCACCCTGGCCATGACCGTCTATGGCGACCTTGACGTCAGCGTCATTGACGAGCTTCCCCCGGGGCGCAAGCCTGTGCAGACCCTGCTGCGATATGACGAGGAGCGGTTTGCCACCTATCAGGGCATAGGGCGTCAGTTGCGCATGGGGCGTCAGGTCTATATAGTCTACCCTCTCATCGAGGAGAACGAGAAGCTCGACCTCAGGTCGCTCGAGGAGGGGTATGAGAGCATCTGCGAGATATTCCGCGACTACAGGGTGGCTTACGTGCATGGCCGCATGAAACCCGAGGAGAAGGACTATCAGATGGGGCTCTTCGCCTCGCATCAGGCCGACATACTTGTCAGCACCACTGTCATCGAGGTGGGTGTCAATGTGCCCAATGCCACCACAATGGTGATAGAGAATGCCGAGCGGTTCGGCCTCTCGCAGCTGCATCAGTTGCGCGGACGTGTCGGGCGCGGCGAGGGTCAGAGCTACTGTGTGCTGATGACCAAGCGCAAGATTGCCAAGGACACCCGCAAGCGGCTCGAGCTGATGACCCAGACCACCGACGGATTCGTCATAGCCGAGGCCGACATGCAGATGCGCGGACCCGGCGACATCGAGGGCACACAGCAGAGCGGCATCCCCTTCGACCTGCACATAGCCAACCTTGCCACCGACGGCATCATAGTGCAGATGGCCCGCGACAAGGCTGTCGAGGTGCTCGAGGCTGATCCGGCGCTCGCTTCGCCTGAGGGGCAGATGATGCGCGGGCAGCTTGCCAGGCTCACGTCCCGTACCCGCGACTGGTCGCGAATCTCCTGATTTTAACATAAAATCCGACTTTTAACCCAATGTATTGACGTTTTTTAATCACTTTTTGCGCATCTCTGTCCGTCAAACGTCCCCCGAGTTTGTTCTAACAATGAAAGAAGAAACCAAAGCCCCCCGCTCCGGGAGGCGACAATGTTACATCCCTCGTCCTCTTTATCGAGTTGCGAAACTGGGTACTGAGGCTCTCATAAATAAATAGTTGAAACGTGAGGAGCGGTTTGCGGCATCAGTCGCAAACCGCTTTTCTCGTGCCTGATATGCACAACAATGCGGGAGTCGCCGCGATTACGGCCCTCCCGCATTGTCCTGTAAGGCCTTTGTTGAGCCTGACGGTTATCTCACGGCAATCTTGTGTGCCTTATCCCCGGCCTTTACCACATATATTCCCGGCTCGAGCGTGGCGTCGGCCATCGGGCCGGTATAGAGCAGGACTCCGGCCACCGAGTAGATCCGGACGTCGGCATCCGCATCGGCGGGAATGCTGTCGAGTCCCGACTCCTCAGTGATGTCGAAATTAAGATAGATATAGTCCCTGTCCTGAATCCAGTTGGCCGAATACGGCTCGAAATTCTCCCACGACACGTAGCACCCTATGAGCATGGCGTTGGGGTTCTTGCACTCGAGATACCAGTGCCCGTCCTCTTCCTGAATCACGGAGGCATAGTAGGCGGCATTATAGCCGTCGGCACTCTGCTTGCCGACATAATATGTGGGATCCGCGCCCGAGAGGGTCTTGGCGAGGCCGGTGATGTCGATGCGGTCGCCCGGATGGAGTGCAGGGAGCTGTAACTCCTTTATCTCGGTGCAATTCTTCAGGGAAGCGTCATAAAGCCTCTCGACCTTGGGGCCGAAAGTGATTTTCTCGAGTCCGGGAATGAATGGTGACATGGGCGAGTGTACGGCAAGACCGGGAGTGGAGTTGTTGAGCATCTCGCAGTCGATGGCGTTTCATATCACCTCGTGAGTCCTGATGCAAATATAGGGAAATATATTTCCTGAACCAAAGAAAAAATCATGGTCTAAACCCTTGGCAATTCGGAGAAACAGGGCCATGTTTGATGGTTTTTTCGGATTTTTTACGTTTTATTTGGAAAATATGGGCAAAAAACATATCTTTGTAGCGACCAAACATAAGAATACGTTATTTGTTTTATTATTATTCCCTGACGTAAAAACCGGCTTCATAGGAAGCCACAGCGAGTTTTAGATAGATTGACATAAAGACATACGGCTCCGCAGCACATTCGGGGCCTCATAGGATTTACGCAAACTTAACGTAAAAAGGCGCTTCCGCAATGCGGAAGCGCTGTTTTTGTTCAGGGCTATCGGGATAGGGGTGATAGGTATTAGGTCAAGAAGGGGTATTAGGTCAAATAGGTCTGATGGGACAGATATATGCCGCCGCATATATCTATTGCCTTT
>OMDW01000132.1_pt1 | contig 18434 bp, 15 predicted proteins | sample 1673661 | NCBI WGS metagenome assembly OMDW01 (sample SAMEA103958118, study PRJEB25191) | human gut metagenome
TTACTGGGGCGATAAGAGGATTGAAGGGATGGGGATGGTTGAGGAGAGGGGGAGGAGGGAGGTGGGGGTTGATGTTTCGCGATGTCAGCGCGGAGAGGGGGCCGGGGTGACATCGCGAAACTATTGGGGGGTGGGGAGTTTTTAAGACGGTTTTTCGGCGGTATTGTCGGTGGGGTTGCCGGTGGGCTTATCGGTGGGGGTGGTAGTTGATGTGGCGGTGGTCGTGGGGGAGGGTTGGGTAGAGGGGGTTGCTGCCTTGGCGGCTTTGGCGGCGGCTTTCGCGAGTTTCTTGGCGGTGTGGGTGGTCTTGATGGCGTAGTAGCTGATGAAGAGGCCGATGATGCCGAAGAGGGTGAAGCCGCAGCCTGTGGCGAGGAGCATCCATTTTTCGTTGGATTCCCCTTTGAAGGCGTCCATTGTGAACATGACTACTCCTAAGGCTACTATCAATATGGGGGCCACGATGAGCCAGGCGGGATAGAGTATGCCTCGGTTTTTCCTTACCATCACATCAAATTCCCAGGCGGCGGAGATTATCAGCAGGGCGCCGAAGAGGTAGACGAGCAGATGGCGGAAGGAGTCGGGGGCTACGAGGATGACCACTCCGAGGGCAATCGCGCCGAGTCCGCAGATGGCGGTTATGAATGTCATCACCGAGCCGCGTGTCTGGTTTTTGCGGCGGGCGAGGAGCGAGAGCATCAGTGCGGCTCCGGGGATTATGAATGCCAGGCCACCGGCGATGAGGACTGTCGTCCCGATGACGTGACGGTCACACAGCCATATGAACACCAACCCGAGGATGGCCATCACCAGTGACATGATGATGTTTCCGACCTGGGAGGGGGTGGGGGTTATGTTGAGGTCTTCCTCAATCCGTTTCTCGGTCTTCTTTTCAGTGGCCTCTATTTCTTTCTCAACGGATTTCGGGGAGGAGCCGGAGGTGGTTGCTCTGGTAGCTGATGCCTGGGTCGCGGTGTTGGCTGACTCGTGCAGGGGCGATTTTTCGGTATCCATGTCAGAAATAAATAATTGTTAGCGTGCGGGAGAAATTGCCGGCGACCATCGGCCGCCGTAATGTATTAACGCAAAAGTAACAAAAAAAGCTGACAATGTGGCCTAAAAATCTCTTTATTCGGTGTGGAACCGGGTGGTTCAGGCTCTCGCAGTCCTCAAGCCTGCGTGGTTGCTGACGGGTATGCGGTATCCTATCCAGGCGATTACCACAGACATTATCGGCGAAAGGATGTTGAAGATGCAGAAGGGGAAGTAGGCGAGGGTGGAGACCCCGAGGACTGTCGACTGGGTGATGCCGCAGGAGTTCCAGGGAATCAGCACCGAGGTCACGGACACGGAGTCTTCCATCGCGCGGCTCAGCAGTCTCGGTTCAAGTCCGAAACGGTGGTAGAGGCCTCGGTACATGTTGCCGGTGATGATTAGCGACAGGTACTGGTCGGCGGTCAGGCAGTTCATGGCCAGGCCGCTCGACACCGTTGCCCCGACGATGGATGTGCGTTTGCGCAGCGACGCGGTGAATGCTGCCGTGATGCGGGAGAGCATTCCGGTGCCAATCATCGCGCCTCCGAAAATCATCGCGCACAGGACGAGGAAGATGGTGGATGTCATCCCGAGGATGCCCCCGGTGGCCACAAGGTCGTCAAGCGAGGGGATACCCGTTGAGAAATGTACCCCTTTCCAGAACGAGAGGAGAATCTCGCCTGCTCCCATCCCGAACTGGGGCTGGAAGATGAAGACTCCGGCCCCGCCGAGCAACGCGCTGATGAAGAGGACGAGCATAGTGTTTACTCGCAATACAATCAACAGGACGGTTATGGCGGGTATGGTCAGGACCCATGGGGTGACATTGAACGTCGCGTGGATGGCGTCAGTCATCTGGCCCGGATTGACCGCACCCGGCTCATGGTTGCCTGTCAGACCTACTATCAGGTAGACTATCAAGGCTATGACAATCGAGGGCACGGTGGTCACCATCATGTAGCGTATGTGGCGGAAGAGGTCGACCCCGGCGGCCGAGGATGCCACGACAGTGGTGTCGCTCAACGGTGACACCTTGTCTCCGAAGTAGGCTCCCGAGATGATGGCTCCGGCAATCCAGGGAGTGGAATAACCTATCACCTCGCCGATACCGATGAAAGCCACCCCGATGGTGGCTATTGTGGTCCATGAGCTTCCGGTAAGCACCGAAATGGCGGCGCTTACCATGCAGGCGAGCATAAGAAACAGAGTGGGGGATAGAATATCCAGACCATAGCAAATCAATGTCGGGACAACTCCGGAGGCCATCCATGTGGTGGCCACCATGGCTATGCAGACCAGGATAGGTATGGCGGGGAGTATCTGGCTGGCGCTGCGCAGGAACCCGACGCGAAGGGCGCGACGGGTGGCAGTGCGGCCCAGCGCGGCCAGTGATATGGCGAGGACGGCACAGGTGAGCAGAATCCAGGGGCCTATTTCGCCGACCGCGTCTGCTCCACGAAGGATTATCACTGTTGGCAATGCCACCAGCAGAACTGCAAGAGGTATGGCTGAGATGCCCAGTGAAGGGAGATTGGGCCTGCCGAAAATAGTGCTTTTCAATTCTTGAATATTTACTGATGTTGTTGGAAACCTGGAAGTCATCGCTATGTCAATCAATGCTGACTTCGGATAATTGGGCGCAAAGATATAAAAAAGCCGGCCATTATGCAATGGTCGGCTGGGGTCTCATAACAAACCGTCAGGGTTTATAAGATTTTTTAGCGGAATCAACGCTGCCTGATGAGGAAAATCTCGGTCGGGAAGTGGTCGGAATATCCATTGAGGAACACTCCGCCGGAATATGTGCGGAGGGGGTAATTCTGACGGGTTCCCTCCGTGTCGCGCAGGAACTCGAAGTTATTGACCTGGGCTTTCCAGTAATGCAGGGTGGTCTTGCCGGTGTTGTCCTCAAGAAGTGTGCCGCTGACGATAATCTGGTCGAAGAGGTTCCACTGGCTGCGGTAGGCCAATGTGCCGATACCTTTGTCGAGAATCGACCAGAAGGGGTTGTAGAATCCGTGAGGCTTCACACCGTCGGGTTTCTTGGTGGCCCCCAGAACCTTGGCGCAGGATTTGTCCTGCGGGTCGTCGTTTAGGTCGCCCATGATGATCACACCCTGGTTGGGACGAATCTGCCACAAGGAGTCGGCGATATGCTTGCAAGTGGCTGCGGCAGCCTCGCGCAGGGGGCTGCTCTGCTCCTGGCCTCCCAGACGCGACGGCCAGTGGTTGACAATCACGCTCACGGTGTCTTTGCCCATCACGCCGGTGACACACATCTGGTCGCGGGTGCGGAAATTCGGCATACCCTCGATGGTCAGGAGGGTGTTGGTCACGTCGACAAATCGGAAATAGCGTGGATTGTAAAGTGCGCCGACATCCACACCTCGGCGGTCTGGGGAGTCATGATGGACAATCTGGAGATTCCAGGGGGTCTTGCCGTCAGCCGTCAGCCTGCGGTCTACAGCCTTCACGAGGTCTTCAAGCACTGAACGGTTCTCGATCTCGCTGACGCCGATGAACGCAGGGCCGTTAGGGGTTGTCTGTGTTGTGAAGTTGCAGATAGCACGGGCGAGGTTCTCGATTTTCGACCAGTAACGTTTGCCAGTCCACTGACGTTGACCCTCAGGGGTGAACTCCGCGTCGCGGCCAAGCGGATTGTTGGGTATGGTGTCGAACAGGTTTTCGAGGTTGTAGAAAGCCACCCCGAACACCTGATATTGCGGGCCGTTGGAGCTGCGGGTGCCTTTGTCCTGTTTCTGCGCGGTAGCCGCCAAGGCCAGCAACGCTAGCAGCGGAAGAAGGAGTAATCGTTTCATTAGGTATACTGTAAGGTATTTGTTGACATGTCTTGTGTCCGGCAAAGTTAGAAATAAATACTTAAATACCCAAGCAAGCTGCCGCTAAAACATCATTCATTGTCTGCGGGAGCGGCTGCGAAGACAAGCATCAGGATGGCCGGTCGGTCGAGAGTGTCGACCTGCACTACATTATATAGGATGTCATCTATCGAGATGACCGCATCCGCGGTGGTTTCTTCTAACGGAATTTCAAGCGGCAGTGGAATCCACGGCAGGGCCAATCCGGGCTGGCCTGCCGCCTTGTAAGCCGCTTCTTTGATACACCACGCCCAGAGTGTGGCCGGATAATTCCCCCATTGATCCATCTGGTGGTGTGACAGGAAGCGTGGAGCTGTCCGCTGGAGCGACGCCAGCCTGTCGCCGCTCTCGCAGTCTATACCGAGTCTCATCCCGGGTGTCCCTATCGCGAGGGCGGCCATCCTTGTGCAGTGGCTGATGGAAATCGACGGCATGTCGCTCTGCCGACAGTCATCCTCACCCTCGGGGTCGTCGGCGTAGGTGAGGAATGGCGCGCCGGAGGGGAGATGGCCGATGGAAATCGCCCGGTCGCCGGGGAAGGCCTCGCGGAGCAGATGTTTCACGGCGGCACGCTCGGCGAGCATGCGCCCCGGGCCTCGGCGCGGGGTGTCGTCAGGCAGCTCTATGGCGTAAATCCTGATGCCGTATTTGTCGAATAAGACCACGTTTGTAGACTGGTAATTTGGTTTTGTGGCCATCGCTCGGGATGGCGGGAATATATGGGGGCTGTCCGTTGTCAGGCGGTCTGCTCCTGGGGCATCACCTTCACTCTCACCGAGGTGATGCGGTGATGCTCGATGTCAAGAATCAGGAAACGACACCGGCCATAGACCAGGGGCTCCTTCTCTTTCGGGAAATCACCCTTGATTGCCAGCAGCATCCCCGCCACGGTCTCACACTCCTCGGCCACAGCCTTGTAGTCGTCGGGGTCGAGGCCCGTGATGCGGAAGAAGTCGTTCAGCAGGGTCTTCCCCTCGAAAATATAGGTGTCGTCGGGCAGGCGGCGGTAAGTGATTTCCTCCTCGTCGTATTCGTCGTTGATGTCACCCACGATTTCCTCCAGGACATCCTCGAGGGTAACCACGCCGCGTGTGCCGCCGAACTCGTCGACCACGATGGCGATATGGATTTTCAGCTTTCTGAAATCCTCAAGCAGGTCGTCGATCATGCGCGACTCCGGGACGAAGTAAGGCTCACGCACCAGGGATTGCCAGCGGAAGTCATTGTCGCCATCCTTGCCGTCGGGGATGTAGGGGAGCAGGTCGCGGGCGTAAAGCACCCCCACGATGTCATCCTGCGACTCCCCGAAGACGGGCATTCGGGAATATCCCTTGGTGACAATCACCTCCATCACCTCCTCGAAGGTCATGTCGGAGTCGAGTCCGGTGATGTCGACGCGAGGGGTCATGATGGCCGCCGCGTTGGTGTCGCCGAAACGGAGGATGCCCTGGAGCATTTCCTTGTCGGGACGGTTCTCGACATCGGCTATCTCAAGGGCCTGCCCCAGCTCGTCGGCGGTGATGTTACGGCTCTGGCGCGTCACTACCTTGTTGACAATCTTGGTGGACTTCACCATCATCGAGGAGAGGGGCCAGAATAGCTTCATCATCGAGTTTATCCCCCCGGTGGCGAATCCGGCCCACCGCAACGGGTTGGTGTTGGCGGCCAGTTTGGGGAGTATCTCGCCGAAGAGGAGTATGAGGAACGTCAGGCAGACGGTCTGCAACAGGAAGTTGGCCCAGTCGGGCAGCTGCTCGAAGAGGGGCGTCAGGGCGAATGATGTCAGCACCACAATCGTCACATTGACCAGATTGTTGGCTATCAGGATGGTGGCCAGAAGCCTCTCGGGCATGTCAAGCAGGCGGCGGATGGCGTTTGACCACTCCGACTCGTCAAGCTCTTCGGCCTGTTGGGGAGTGATGGAGAAGAACGCGATTTCGCTTCCGCTCACGAATCCGGAAATCAGCAGGGCTACCCCGGCGAAACATAGCGCCACAATCTGCGCCGCTCCAAAGGGGAGGGACTCAAGGGCTATCATCAAAGGTGGTAAAGGGTCTGTGTCCAATTCTGTCATTGCTTGGTTCTGCCTGCAAAGTTACAGATTATTCCCGATTCCTCAAAATCAAAAGCCACAGGCTCAGAATTCAGTGAACGCGAAGGGGAGCGTGGAGACCACCGAGGGGAGACGGTAGATTACATCCTTTCCCGCCAGAAGCAGTTCGACAGGCTCTCCGGCCAGCATCTCATATTCGAGCAACGCCTGGCGGCAACTGCCGCAGGGGGCGGTGGGGACTGGTGTGAACTCCCCGTCTGTCCCTCTTGCGGCGATGGCTATCTTGCGGAATCTCGCTTCGGGATAGCGGGCATGGGCGTAGAAACAGGCCGACCGTTCGGCGCATGTGCCCGAGGGGAAAGCCACGTTTTCCTGGTTGCTGCCGGGGACGATTTCCCCGTTGTCGAGGAGTATGGCGGCTCCGACAGAGAACTTCGAATAGGGCGCATAGCTGCGGAAGGAAGCCTCGCGGGCTGTGTCTACCAGCAGGGCATCGGAGCCTGACAGCTCTTCAGGCGACAGTATTTCATAGGGGATGGATATTGTCTTCTTTTCCATGGTTGCTTGGTTGGATGGGTGACAGGTTGTCGCGGCGTGTGCCGCAGGAAAGTGACGCGGGATGGCGAACCTCCCCGTAAAGATAACGCTAAATTATGAAAAAAAGCCGAAATGGGGATGATTTTTTTGGCTGTTTGCCGCTAATTGCTTAATTTTGCGCTTCAAAGGCGACGTGTGCCCCGTGGCGACGTGGCTTTCTTCCCGTGAAAAAACAAAAACATCATAATTCATGTCTACAAAGAAAACCGAAACGACCGAGTCAGGACTGGAGAACCTCAATGACTCCCTGACCGCGATGACAACCAAGGTACAGGACAACAAGAAAATCATCACCATCGTCTCGCTCGTGGTGGTGGCCGTGGTGGTCATCATCCTCGCCTACGTCTACTTCTTCCGTGGCCCCGGCATCAACAAGGCAAACGACGCCATCGGCACCGCCGACCTCACCCTGGCCCAGGGCAACGACTCAGTGGCTCTCGCCCAGTATATGAATGTCGCTGACGAATACGGTTACGACGCCGCCAACCGCGCCGCCCTCCAGAGCGCCATCCTCCTTTACCAGAAGGGTGACTACCAGAAGGCCCTCGACTACCTGTCGAAATACTCCGCCAAGGAGTCAATCATCGGTTCGGCCGCATACTCCCTCAAGGGTGACTGCTACGTCAACCTCGACAAGCTCCAGGACGCGGTAAAGTGCTACAAGGATGCCATCAGCCAGAGCGATGACAACCCCGCATACACCCCCTACTTCATGCTCAAGCTCGCCCGCGTATACGCCGCCCTCGGCAACCACGCCGACGAGGCTGCCATGTATCAGGAGGTGCTGACCAAGTATCCCACCTACGGCTCGGCCAACAATATCGACGTGGAGAAGCTCCTCGACCGCGCCAAACTTCAGTCTGAAGCCAAATAAGACCAACCTTAAAGGAAATATCGTGAAAGGCCTCCCTCCCCGCCACGGGGATGGACGGCCTTTCAGTTTGTATAATGAAAACAGAAAAGAGATGTCAACGAACACAATAGACAAACCCAAGAAAGTGACCACGGCGACCCTCCGCAAGATGAAAGCCGCCGGGGAAAAAATCGCTATGCTGACTGCCTATGACTATTCCATGGCGCGTCTTGTCGATGCTTCCGGGATGGATGTCATCCTTGTCGGCGACTCCGCCACCAATGTCATGGCCGGAAACATGACCACCCTGCCTATGACCCTGGAGGAGATGATTTACCACGCCCGGTGTGTGGTGCGCGGCACCGACCGCGCCCTCGTCGTGGCCGACATGCCTTTCGGCTACTATCAGGGAGACTCCAACGCCGCTCTCCATAACGCCGTCCGCCTGATGAAGGAGTCAGGTTGCGAGGCCATCAAGCTCGAAGGGGGTGCGGAAATCCGTGAGTCGATCGAGAAGATACTCTCCGCAGGCATTCCCGTCATGGGACATCTCGGCCTGACCCCCCAGAGCGTCAACAAGTTCGGAGGCTACGGCATCCGTGCCAAGGAGGACTCCGAGGCCGAACGTCTGCTGGCCGACGCCAAGATGCTTGAGGAAATCGGCTGCTTCGCCTTGGTGCTGGAGAAAATTCCCTCCGACCTTGCCCGCAAGGTCGCCGAATCTATCTCCATCCCTGTAATCGGAATCGGCGCGGGTAGCGGCGTTGACGGCCAGGTGCTGGTCGTCAACGATATGCTCGGAATGAACAAAGGATTCAAGCCCAAGTTCCTCCGCCTGTATGCCGACCTCGGCACCGCCATCAACGATGCCCTGACCACCTACATCTCAGATGTGAAGGCTGTCAGCTTCCCCTCTCCCGAGGAGTCTTACTGACGACCGGATTAATACAGTTCTAATAAACTCGACCCCGTCCCGAAGCCTCAGGCTCCCGGACGGGGTCGAATTATGTTTGTTCAGATTCCCGGATTATTCAGCGGGAGTCAGAGGAGCGGAGGAGAAATCAACATCGATGCAATTGCCGGTGCGCGTCGCTCCTGTGAGGGTCTGCTCGGAAGTCAGGTTGCCATCCTCACCGACCACATACAACAGGTCTGCGGGTACTGAAATGTATCCGTTGTTGTTGGGGTAGGTGGGAACATCGTGAAGGGTGACGGTAGTGCCTTCGAGAGAATACTGGACGTCGCAGTCAAACAGGGATGAGCCGAGGCCGACCACACTCAGATGGGCGGTCTGATTGTCAGCGTTGAATGTCAGAGTGGTCTCTGTGCCCATGGTGTTGCCGAAAGCGATCATATTCGGGGTGCCGGTGTACTTGGGCGCAAGTTCCACGGTGGTCACTGCTCCTTCCGGAACGAGTGGTGCGGATGAGAAATCCACATTGTAGGCGTTACCGTTGATTGCGCCCGGGAGGGTCTGCCCGGAAGTCAGGTTGCCATCCTCTCCGGCCACAAACACCAGGTCTGCGAGTACCCGAGTTCTTCCGTCGGGATAGGTGGGGACATCCTGAAGAGTGACGGTGTTGCCTTCGACCGAATACTGCACGTCGCAGTTAAACAGGGGGTTGTTCATCGCTATCACGCTCAGATGGGCTGTCTGGGTGTCTGCGTTGAATGTCAGAGTGGTTTGGGTGGGTGTCGGAGTACCAAAGAGGTCGAACTTCGGGGTGCCGGTGTACTTCGCCGCAAGCTCCACGGGGGTTACGACTACTTCCGGAACGAGTGGTGCGGATGAGAAGTCCACATTGTAGGCGTTGCCGTTTATCATCCCCGGGAGGGTCTGCCCGGAAGTCAGGTTGCCATCCTCTCCGGCCACAAACACCAGGTCTGCGAGTACCCGAGTTCTTCCGTCGGGATAGGTGGGGACATCCTGAAGAGTGACGGTGTTGCCTTCGACCGAATACTGCACATCACAGTCGAACAGGGAGTTATTCATCGCTATCACGCTCAGATGTGCTGTCTGGTTGTCAGCGTTGAATGTCAGAGTGGTCTGGGTGGGTGTCGGGGTGCCAAAGAGGTCGAAGTTCGGGGTACCGGTGTACTTCGGGGCCAGCTCAACATCGATGACGGGAGCGGGCGCGGTAAGGGTGTTCACTGTTCCGGTCAGGAGGTAAGACCCGTTGCGGCCTGTGCCATAGATGCGGTCTTCAGTAGAGTCGTCAATCCACATCGAAAGGAGGTCGTCGGAGACTTTCAGCACGAGGTTGCGTCGGCCTGAGGTTGTGGCAGAGGTGCCCATGTAGACGTTGGTGATGACGATGGTCTTTGAGGCTGCATTATAGATGTAACGTCCGGAGCTTGCCACCATTTCGCTGGCTCCACCACCGAAGCCGTCGTTGCGCACCACATTGAAGCGCACGCTGGCGGTACCCGGCTCATCGGCTCCAGAGAAGTTCTTGTCGAAGTCGATACACATGTAGTTCGCGGCGCTCTCCTCCTCGTTGCCGAAGGCACCGACTGCATCTTCCTTGGTGTACTGCGACTCGCCGTCCCAAGTGTCTGCGGTCATTTCGGAATAGGTGCGGGCATCGCGGTCGATTACAAACAGGCGTGTCTCATCGCCGATGGTCACGGTTGCCAGGCCTCCGGTGATGGTGTATTTGCCGGTAGCGTCGCCAAGGGTGCATGAGCCGAAGCCGTCGAGCCAGAGGTCGCCGCCCGAACCGGTGTATGTGCCATATTCAGCCCCACGGAGAGTGAAGACGGGGTCATAACCCGGGCCTTTGTAATCATACTTGAAGAGCTTTTCACCGTCGACAGAGGCGAATGCCGTACAGTCCTCGCCGATGTTGCTGCCGTAGGTGAACTCCATCGCCACCTCGACGGGTGTGCCGTTGAATTCGGAATAGAAATAGCGGGGAGTACCTTCCCCTACCGGCATGGCCTGAATCAGCATGCGGTTGTTGTAGGAATCTGCCGAGGCGATTGAGAACTCATATTCACCTTTGGCGGCGAAGTAATGGACGGTGTTCTCGGGTTTGTCAGACAGCAGGTCATGGAACTGCGCGAAAAGCAGGCCGCCGTCGACAAAGCTGCCGGTCACGCCGGTCTTGACTTCAAGGTCTACCTCGTTGAGGGGACGGCCTGTATAAGGCACATAGGCGAAGGTGTTCTTCTCTTCATCCCAGTCAAAAAGGTCGAGGAAATCGAAGTTGTGCTCGTCGGTGCTCTTCATCACATAGGTGCCGTTGTAGCGGAACTCTGCGGTGAGGGTCGCCGGCATCTTGTGGACGATGCGGTTCTCACCGGGCGACATGATGAAGCCTGTGTATGTGCCGAGGAACTCCTTGCCGAGGTATGTCTCAAGCTCCACGGAGGAGACGCTTATCTCGACAGGTTCGAAAGGCATATTAAACGAATATGTGTCAAGGCCGAGAAGGTTGGTGTCCCCGGTGCTCCAGAAGATGAAGTTGGGGTTGTCGGTGTAGACTTTGCCGGTATAAAGACCTTTGACGGCGAATTCCGAGGCGAATCCCTTGTCGGTATCGATGAGGAAGTGGGGATTCTGGTCGGGAGGACATCCGTGCCAGTCGGCCGGTTTGGTGGGGTCGATCTGGGCCTCGCCGTAATAATCGGTGTTGTTGCGACAGTCATATAACACGACACGCGCGTTGGGGGCATCTGCCAGAGCGATTTCATGGGCCTTGTCCCAGTCGACGGGTGTGTAGAGGATGTCGCCGAAAGTCGCGATCTCGCGGGTCTTGGTGCCGTAGGTGGTGGAGACGTTGACGGTGGTGTAGCCATCCTGGTCGGCGGTCTTCTCCCCTAAGGTGATTTCCTGGATGTCATCGACCATGATTGAGATGAACTGGCCGGCATTGTTGAAAATGTCGATACGGTCGCTCGCAGCGAAAAGTGCGAGGGCGGCGGCGCAAGCTGCGCCTGCGGTCATAAGTTTCTTTTTCATCTCTTTACGGCAATTTTGTAAGCGACTCCGTTGACATTCACCAATACTGTCCCCGAGGGGAGGGCGGACAGGTCGAGGGTGTAAGCCCCGCTGACGGTCACCTTGTTCAGGAGTGCGCCGTTGGGAGCGAACACTGCCACAACCGAGCCTTCCGGAAGGGCGGAGAAGACCATGCTGCCATCGACCAGCGTAGGTGTGGACGCGTCAACGCTGACGTTGTCAACACCTGATTTCCCATGCTCTGAGAATGTGAATGACTGGATTTGTGAACGGGGTACTGAGATGTCCTGGTCACCGCTGGTGATCACAAGGTTTTCCTCGTCGAACATTGCCGTCAGGTCATCTGTCAGGTTCACTTCGGTCTTGCTGCCGTCTGTGAGGTTGACTGCTACTGACTTGTAGGTCTGTGCCCAGGAGCACAAACCTATGGCAATGAAGAGCATGAGAGCTGAGTAGAATCTCTTCATATTTAGTGTGAATAATTTAATTGCAGGCACCGTAATGAATAGAGTTGATTGGATTGATTGGTATCGAGAACAAACGGTCAGGCGCGGTGCCTGTCTACATCCCTTGGCCGTTTACGCCACAAAACTACATAATTCAGGCAAAGAATAAAAACTTTTTTAAATGCATTTAACATCTTTTTGGATTTTTGTCGGTTGTATCGCCTTTAGGTGTTCATTTTGTCTTGTTTCGTGGCTGTTTTGCTGGCATTTTGCTACCGCGTGGCGATTATGCCAGTTCTTATGAAAAAAGGCTGGCGTTTCTCGCCGAAAAGCCCCTTGAATAAACATAAATCTACTCCATAGATATAGAATGAAAATATAAATTGAGCTGCCCTTCAATCTCATAAAAAATAGCTCCCGTTACTACGCGTTGCTTTCATCCAAGCCATGCACTTCTTAGACCGATGGCTCTCTTCTGGCCGATATCACCTCTGATGTAGGGACGCACCGCGGCGAGTCCGCGCCAACACACCCCTTGTTGTCTTAAAAAAAGTCTCACGCAGATTCCGCAGATACGCAGTTTCTCGCAGATATTATAGAGTAAAGTCTCGTGAAATAAAGTCTCGCAGATTACGCGGATTACGCAGAGGCTATCCGGACGTTATTCGCGCGGATTGGGGGTCGCTACGCTCCGGAGGCTCTCACAGATTACACGGATTACACAGATAACACAGATTTGATTCGCTGCGCTCATCGGATTCCACAGATTAAAGTTGATTCCATAGATTAAAGTTGATTCCATGGATTCCTGCCGGATGGCAATCTGCGTAATCTGTGTAATCTGCGAGACTTTTCCCGAAATTCTCCTCATCAATCTGCGGGAAATCTGCGTATCTGCGGAATCTGCGTGAGACTTTTTTCATTTGGAAAGTTGACGCGGACGCGCCACGGCGCGTCCCTACAGTGGACGGAAGATAAATAAAAGTAATAGAACTATAAATGGGACGATAAATAGGCCGATATATAAGATATATAAAAGGAGAGAGGGTTGGGGAGTGGAGGTGGGAGCCGGATGGCGGGCGCATTGTGAAAATCGGGAGGGGGCGGTGGCGGGAGCGCGGCATAGCACCGGGGTGTCTGAGCCCGTGAGGGCGAGTTCCCGGTGCGCCGCGCGGAGCCACCAGGTCCCCGACCATGGATTTTCACGCTCCCTTGGCCTTTTGGTTCTTTTGGGCCTGCCAAAAGAACGGAAAAGTATGAGGTATATATAAACGAAAAGTGTGTTTCTTCACAGAAACACACCTCCCTCATAACCAAAATTCAAGTATATATGTTCTTTTCGTCTAACAAACGTTGTGTGCAAAAATCATCTCAAAACGGTTTGAGCAGTTAGTTTCTCAAATCCGATACAAAGGTATTACTTATTCTTGGAGCGACAACCCTATTTCTTGTTAAAATGCGTTAAACGCCACGCGACAGTGACATTTGCGCCACAATCCGTATTCCCCGTCATATGGGATATGACAGGGTTTAATTTCCATACGGCTGTCACAATCCGGGGTGTGATTCGTCTTTAATATGAAAGTCTAAAAATCATATTCATTTCAACAAAAAATTATGATGAGGAATTGCAGTAAAATTGTTTCAACAATAGCTTGTATCGTGATTGGAGTGTCTGCTGCCAGTGGCAGGGATGTCATAGGGAGAGTGCTGTCAGACAGTGACTCGACGGCGGTCATAGGAGCACAATGTGAGTTGATGGTTGATTCTACGGTGATTGCACGCGGTGTGACCGATGCCGACGGTCGGTTCAGGCTTGAGGCGGCGTCGAAGGAGAAGGCACATTTAGGGGTGAGGATGATAGGCTATTCCGCGACAAATGTGGCAATCCCGGCCGGAGGGGGAAGCATTGACCTCGGAACGATTTTTCTCCCTGAGGGTGTGGAACTGGGAGAGGTGACTGTCGGAGCCACGCGGACGGTCGACTCGCAGGGGCGCACCATCATATATCCTTCCTCGTCAGATGTGAAAGCTTCGTCGACAGCCATCAGCCTGTTCCAGAAGCTTGCGCTTCCCGGACTGGAGGTGAATCCCATAACTCGCTCCATATCGGTGGGCACGGCCGCGCCGATGATTCTCATAAACGGTGTGCCTTCGACGATGGATGATGTGTATGCGTTGCAGCCCAAGGACATCGAGCGGGTGGAGTACTCTCAGGTGACCCCGGCGAGATATGCTGACAGGGGAACAAACGGCCTCCTCAACATACTGCTGAAGAAGCGTGACGATGGCGGCTCGGTGTATGTCTGGATGCGTGACTGCCCGTATATCGGATTTCTTGACGGCAATATCCGGATGTCGTATCATCAGGGGCCGTCGCAGTTCACGTTGTCTTATTCCCCCTCCTGGCGCGATGTGGCGAAGGTGGATGACACGGTCGAGCGGTCATATATAGGTGACGGATTCAAAGTGCAGCTGTCGCAGACAGAGCATAGCCCGTTCATGTACCTGACGAATCCGATAAGATTCAAATATGACTATCAGCCGTCGGCACGAACACTTTTCTCGGCGACCTTCAATGCGGACATATCCAAGGATGACCGCAAAAGCACAGGCCACACCGATGACTCGATACTGGGGAACTACGTCAATCACAGGAGGTCGCACAGCAAGAGTTTCTCCCCGTCGCTTGATCTCTTTCTGCGCCATGATTTCAACGACAAGAACTCGCTGGAGGCGCAGATGGTAGGGACCATCAGCTCGATGGATTACCGCTATGACAACTCCTTCACATTCACAGGGCTGCCGGAGGAGTCGTATGTCATGGATGTCGACAACCGGCGACGCTCGCTTATCACGGAGGTGAGCTACAACCATCATTTCTCATCTGGCTCCAGTCTTTCCGCCGGATTCCAGAACACCCTGTCCCACAGCAAGAACGCTTACCTGACAAGCGACTATGCACCGGTGCTGACGGAGAATAACAACTATGCCTATGTTCGCCTGGGACATAGAATCAAGAGCGTATTCATCTCTCTGTCCACAGGAGTCAAGATGTTCTGGATGGAGAATGACCTTAACAAGCGCCATTTCATAAGGAACCTGTCGCAGGCTCAGTTCAACTGGAACGCCAGTGACAGATTCAGCCTTGGCGGTGAGTTCTCCTATCAGCCATCGATTCCCTCGCTGTCAAGTCTGACCGATTATCCCCAGCAGTCTACCCCTTACCTGATTTCCAATGGTAATCCTGACCTGAAGGTAGCCGAAGGGTTCATCTACAAGCTGATGCCGACATACAACTACAAGAAATTCACTGTCTCGGCCGAGCTGGCTTATTACAGGCTCAACAATGCCACGGTCGGCGAGACATTTTACATCGGCGACGGGCATTTCCTCAACCAGACGGTCAACGCCCGGCATTGTTCCGACCTCTTCGCCAACCTCACTTTGTCGCTGAAAGACCTGTATGGCTTCGGGGCGACAGCGGGAGTGGGTGTTGACCGCTATGAGAGCCGTGGGGCGGGGTGGAAGCATACGCTGACTTCGGTGAGCGGCTGGATAAATGTCTGGTGGAGCAAGGGGCCGTTCAGCGTTTCTTACTGGCGGAAGTTTCCGGGCAAGACGCTCTATGGCCAGACGGTCAGCCGCGATGAGAATGCTGACGCGCTCAGTTTCAGCTATACTCCCGACAAGCATTGGACCTTGTCGGCACAGTGGATGTATATGTTCGAGCGGGGTGGTGTCTATTATCCCTCATGGGTTTATTCAGATGTCGCGCCCTCTGTCACCAAGCGCCATATCAAGGACAACGCCAACATGGTGATGCTGTCGGTGAGCTACTCTGCCGATTTCGGCTCGATTTTCCGCAGCTCGCGCCGCTCGCTAAACAACACTGACACCGGTTCGTCGCTCATGAAACTGTGATTATCGTGAGGCCTAACCCTGAAATAACTTTACAAACTGTGAGACAGCGCAAAAATATTTGCCGGAATGAAAAAAAGTTTGTAACTTTGTGGGCTTTTTAGCCGTAGCGGGCTTTGGAAAGCCGGACCGAAGGGGACGCGCCCGCAGGCATAACCATTAATCATCAAAGATTAGATGTACGCTATCGTAGAAATCCAGGGACAGCAGTTCAAGGCCGAAGCAGGCAAATTCCTGTATGTCCACTATCTCGGCGACGAGAAGAAAGAGGGCGAAACCGTAGAGTTTGACAAGGTCCTCCTCGTTGACGCCGACGGTGCCGTAAAGGTAGGCGCGCCCACCGTGGAAGGGGCAAAAGTAGTTTGCGAGGTGAAACGTCCCCTCGTAAAGGGCGATAAGGTTATCGTCTTCAAGAAGAAACGTCGTAAAGGTTACCGTCGTAAGAACGGCCACCGCCAGATGTTCTCTCAGATCGTGATCAAGGACGTAATTGCTTAATCCCAACCGGAAATTTCCGTAAACTCAAACTCAAATGGCACATAAAAAAGGTGTAGGTAGTTCTAAGAACGGCCGCGAGTCTGAAAGCAAACGACTCGGAGTGAAAATTTTCGGTGGCCAGAAGGCTAAGGCAGGCAACATCATCAAGCGTCAGCGCGGTACGGTTCACCACCCCGGCCTGAACGTGGGGATGGGCAAAGACCATACTCTCTACGCTCTCGTTGACGGCACAGTTGTCTTCACCCATGGCAAGGAAGGTCGCCGCTTCATCAACGTGACTCCCGAGGCTGAGGCATAAACCCCTCTGAGACTCAGGATAAAACTGAAAAAATCCCGTTCCGGCGGGGCGTCGCGGATTTGAACCCCGCCGCCCCGCCGGACGTTTTTTGTCTATGAAGAAAATCCTTATAATGGGGGCGACCTCAGGGATTGGCCTGCAGCTGGCCGGACAGTTCGCCTCGAAGGGGTGGATGGTCGGTGCGGCCGGTCGTTCCGAAGAACCCCTCAGGCGTCTCGCCTCACTGTATCCGCGCAATATCCGCTGGCGCGTCATCGACATCAACGCCGTGGAGGCATCCGAGGGGTTGGAAGCCTTGGTGGAGGAGATGGACGGTATGGATGTCTATTTCCATGTGGCCGGTATCGGATTCGACAACCTGCCGCTGCGTGAACGCGAGGAGGTCGCGGTGATGGAGACCAATGTGGTCGGCTTTACCCGTATGGTCGGCGCGGCATTCCGGTGGTTCCGTGACCGCAACGGCGGGACGGGGCATATCGCCGCCGTCACGTCGGTGGCGGGGACTAACGGCATCGGGAGTATGGCGGCATACTCCGCCTCGAAGAGTTGTCAGCAGGTCTACATCAGGGCGCTGGAGCAGATATGCGCGATAGAGAAATTCGACATCCGCTTCACTGACATCCGTCCCGGATGGATACGCACCCCCTTGCTGGTCGATGACCGGAAATATCCGATGCTGATGTCACTGCCTTACGCGGTGGGGAAGATTGTCAGGGCGGTGGAGCGTGGCAGGCGGGTGGCCGTGATTGACTGGCGGTGGAACCTCCTCGTCGGCCTGTGGCGTATGGTGCCCAACTGGGGGTGGACGAGGCTCCCGGTGGATGTGCCGCCGATAGCTTCGCGAAGATGAATCTCCCGAAAAGGGGAGGCCGCGGACGGTGAATGACATCCGTCTCAAAAAAACACGGCAATCTTTGGCTGTTTTTGTCGGATTGCTTAAATTTGCCTTGATGAAAACTCCTTCAAAGAATATCACATATCTCGCGCTGATTTTCGTAGTGGCCACTGCCCTGGTGGTTTATTTCATGCCCGGCGACAGCAAACACAAATACTCCTATGAGCTTAACCGCCCGTGGAATTACGAGTTGCTGACCGCGCCGTTTGATATCCCGGTCTATCGCGATTCGGCCACGGTCAACCATATGATTGACAGCATCGACCGCTCGCTGGTGCCGATTTTCCGGTTTGACGAGAGCGCGGAGACCCGTGTGATGGCTGTCATCCGGGGGAGCAAGGAGCTGTCGGAGCCGACACGCAGGCGTCTGATTGATGTGGTGGGACGCATTTACGATGGAGGAGTGATAGACGGGCGCACCGCTGCGATTATCGGGCGGGGGGATTTGCCCGAGGTGAAGTTCAATATCGACAATGTCAATGTGGCCAGGCCCACCGCCGGATTCCTGTCGCAGCGCGACGCGTATGCCGTCATTGACAGCATATTCCGTGACAACCCGGAGCGTGGCCGTATACAGGCTCTCGGCCTGTCGAATGTGTTGAACCCGAATGTGATAGAGGACACGCGCGCGACGGAGCAGTACCGCGAGAACCTGATTCAGCCGATTGTGGCCGCTGTCGGGGTGATACAGCAGGGGGAGAGAATCATCGACCGTGGGGACAGGGTCAGCCCCGAACTTTACCAGACCCTCAAAAGTTACGAGCAGGCCCTGGAGAAGATGGGGCGGCATGACCGCCACCGTCAGGTCTACACGATTCTCGGGCAGGTGCTGTTTGCGGTCTGCCTGTTCGGGTTGCTGTATGTCTATTTCGGCTTTTATTTCCCCGCCACGCTGCATTCGGTCAAGAGGATGCTTGCGGTGGTGCTGATGATGGTGGTCTTTTTCCTGTTCGCCGCCGTGATGGCCAAGACCATATCCTCCGGACTGTATATCG
>OMDW01000138.1_pt1 | contig 18149 bp, 10 predicted proteins | sample 1673661 | NCBI WGS metagenome assembly OMDW01 (sample SAMEA103958118, study PRJEB25191) | human gut metagenome
GCAGCAAGGGCCAGAAGGCCCGTTCCGGCGTGAAGCACGCTGGTTTCGAGGGCGGCCAGATGCCTCTGGCACGCCGCCTGCCCAAGGTTGGCTTTAACAACATCTTTGCTACCCAGTACGCCATCGTCAACGTGGCTGATCTGGAAGCTGCTTTCAATGCCGGCGATGTCGTCGATACCGAGGCTCTGAAGGCAAAGGGTCTGGTCAAGAAGACTCTGGACGGCGTTAAGGTTCTGGGCAACGGCGAGCTGACCAAGGCTCTGACCGTGAAGGCCGCAGCCTATTCCGCTTCTGCCAAAGAGAAAATCGAGAAGGCAGGCGGAAAGGCTGAGGTGATGTAAGGTGTTCCAGACATTCCGTAACGCATGGAAGATCCCCGAGCTTAAAAATCGTCTCCTGTTCACGCTGGCGATCCTCGTGGTGTACCGTCTGGGCTGTGCCATCCCCGTTCCGTTCGTTTCCGGCTCTGCGCTGACGCAGATGTTCGCAAACGGCGACATGCTCTCCTATCTGAACATGATGAGCGGTGGTGCTCTGGCCCGTTGCACGCTCTTCGCGTTAGGTGTGACACCCTATATCAACGCCTCCATTATTGTGCAGCTGCTCACCGTGGCAATTCCCGCGCTGGAAAATCTGGCAAAGGAAGCCGACGGCCAGCAGAAGCTGCAGCAGATCAACCGGTACGCAGGTGCTGTGGTCGCTCTGATCATGAGCATCGGCTACTACTTCGTGATCCGCAATATGGGCGCACTGAAGTACGTTTCCGGCGGTGCCGGCATCTTTGCCGCCAAGTATCAGACAGATGCCAACTTCAATGACGTAGAGGGTCGTCTGCCTGCCCCCAACCAGGAACGCAATGGCACATCGACCTTCTCAGGCAAGCCCAATTTCCCTGTCCTCGATTCGTGGATTCTTTATCAGAACGGTCAGTTTGTGGGTGACCAGTTCGGTGATGCACGTCAGTCCGGCGCATACCAGTCGTGGGGCTGTAACATGTATCCCGGCATCATCAAGCACACCTGCGGCTATCTCAACGCCTTTGGCGGTGACAGCGGCTCGCGCGACATCATCCTGGCCCGTCTGGCCGAGACTTACCTGATACGTGCCGAGATCAAGGTTCGCCTCAATGACTATCCCGGGGCCAAGACCGACATCGACGAGGTGCGCAAGCGTGGCGCATGGCACGAAGGTGAGAACCGCAGCTACTATGTTGACGGAACAAAGGAGGCTGCCATGAAGACAACCAATGTCACCGGTAAGGCTGCCAATGTTGACGGTCTCAATGGCCGTAACCTCGGCATGAACTCCTACTACCTCTCTAACCCCGGTCTGGCTGTGACATACGCTTCGACCGAGAACGTGATGACCAACTGGAGCTGGGACAAGCTTCCCGCCGAGGACGAGGCCATTCTGGCCAAGATCGGTGTGAGCGGTCAGTTTGAGCGTGCCCTCCATTTCATCCTCAACGAGCACACCCGCGAGCTCGTGGGCGAGTTCAACCGCTGGGAGCACCTCTCGCGCACCAAGACCATCGAGACCCGCGCCGTCAAGCTGAACCCAGACGTACGCTATTTCGATGCCAAGAAGCACTATCTGCGTCCTATTCCCCAGACATTCCTCGACAACATGCAGAATCCCGACGGTACAAACCTGTCGGATGCACAGAAGGCCGAATGGCAGAACCCCGGCTATTGATATGCCGAGGGCTAAGCCCCACCTTTACTATTGGTAAATAAGATTGATAAGGGGGCATCGACTCAGGGCGATGCCCCCTGCTTTTATATAGAAGAAATGATGAATATGTCTTACAGACTTCCGGCACTTGCTGCCACACTGCTCACGGCGGCTGCCGCCATAGGGCAATCGGGCTATGATTATTCGCGGCTTAAGACCGAGCATCTTGACCGCGGGGTGGTTGCCGTGCGCCAGGACGCCGATACGGTGGCCCTGTCGTGGCGCTATCTGTCGGCCGACCCTATGGACCAGGCGTTCGACATCTACCGTGACGGACACAAGCTAAACAGGAAACCGATAACAGACAGGACCTTCTACAAAGACCCATACACCGGCGCCGCTCAGGCACGATATGAGGTCAGGGCCCTCAAGGGGCATAAGGACGGGGGCGTATATACCCTCCCGGCGGGGTCTCCGCACGGATATATAAGCATTCCGCTCGACAAGCCCGAGCTCGGGGTAGACCCGTTCGGCAAGGAGTATTATTATACCGCCAACGATGCCTCGATAGGCGACGTGGACGGCGACGGGCAGTATGAGATTTTCCTGAAATGGGACCCGACAAACTCGCACGACAATGCCCACAACGGATTCACCGGCCCTGTCATCATAGACTGCTACCGTTTGGACGGCACACGTCTGTGGCGCATCGACCTCGGCGACAACATACGCGCCGGGGCTCACTACACGCAGTTCCTGGTGGCCGACTTTGACGGCGACGGACGCGCCGAGATGATATGCAAGACCGCAGACGGCTCGGTCGACGGCACAGGGCGCATGATAGGCGAGCGCAAGGCTGACTGGCGCAACATCAAGGGGCGCATCGTGGCAGGGCCCGAGTACCTGACGGTGTTCAACGGCCTGACAGGCGAGGCCATGGCCACTGTCGACTATATCCCCGAGCGCGGCGACCTGCGCAAGTGGGGCGACAGCTATGCCAACCGCTCTGACCGTTTCCTTGCGGCCACGGCCTGTCTTGACGGCCGGAAGACATCGGCTGTGATGTGCCGCGGATATTACACCCGCAGCGTGCTGGCCGCATGGGACTGGGATGGCAAGGAGCTGAAGTCGCGCTGGGTATTCGACAGCGACAATCCCGGCTGTGGTGATTATGCCGGACAGGGCAACCACAACCTGCGTGTGGCCGATGTCGACGGCGACGGCTGCGATGAGATCATCTACGGACAGATGGCCGTAGACCACGACGGGACGGGACTCTATTCGACCGGGATGTATCACGGCGACGCCATGCACCTGCTCTCTGACATCAACAATGAGAAATATTATGTCTGGTGCTGCCATGAGAACCGCAAGGACGGGACCACACTGCGCGAGGCGGCCACCGGCAAGGTGATACTGCAATATCCCAGCGATCAGGATGTGGGGCGCTGCATGGCCGCAGACATCGACCCCACGCATCCCGGCGTGGAGCTGTGGTCGCCCAATACGGGTGGCGTCCGCGCATGGGACGGTACACTGCTCACTCCGCCGCAGGAATACAATACTTATGCCACCGCGGGCGTTCCTATAAATATGGCTGTGTGGTGGGACGGTGACCTGCTGCGCGAGCTGCTCGACAGGAATACGGTGAGCAAGTATGACTGGGAGCAGGGTGTCTGCGAGCCGCTGCAGGTGTTCGAGGGCACCGTGTCGAACAACTGGACCAAGGCAAATCCGTGCCTGCAGGGGGATATCCTCGGCGACTGGCGCGAGGAGGTGCTGATGCGTACCCCCGACAGCTCGGAGCTCAGGCTCTATGTCTCGACCTTCGACACACCGTACAGGTTCCACACATTCCTTGAGGAGCCCGCATACCGCCACAGCATCGCCAACCAGAACGTGGCCTACAATCAGCCCACTCAGCCGGGATTCTATTTCGGCCCTGACCTGAAGGGGAAGACCTTCAGGGGTACTCTGATAAGATAATCATCATAAAAATATAATACCAAGAAACATGAGACTATCAGGCGCTTTACTGACACTGGCTGCGCTCGGCATGGGAATGGCCATGTCGGGCCAGCAGAAAATCTCGTCGCCGATGGAGGATGTCAACGGTGTGATAGACAACACCCTCGACAGCCTCAACAAGGCCCGCACGGCACGCCCCGTGCCCGGCTCGACACGCAAGGGCGACAACCCCGTGCTGTTTCTCGTCGGCAACTCGACCATGCGCACCGGCACACTCGGCGACGGCGGCAACGGCCAGTGGGGCTGGGGCTACTATATGCCCGAGTATTTTGACGCCGACCGCATCACGGTCGAGAACCACGCCCTCGGGGGCATGAGCAGCCGCACGTTCTATAAGAGGCTGTGGCCCGAGGTGCTGCAGGGTGTGCGCCCCGGCGACTGGGTGATAATCGAGCTGGGACACAATGACAACGGCCCGTATGACTCGGGACGCGCCCGCGCCTCGATACCCGGCATAGGCGAGGAGAGCCTTGCCGTGACCATCAAGGAGACAGGCGAGCCCGACACCGTATATACCTATGGCGAGTATATGCGCCGCTTTGTGCGCGAGGTCAAGGCCAAGGGCGCGAGACCGATACTCTTCTCGCTCACGCCACGCAACGCATGGGACGACAAGGACTCGACCAGGATTACCCGCGTGAACAAGACATTCGGCCTATGGGCCCGTCAGGTTGCCGAGGCCGAGAATGTTCCGTTCGTAGACCTCAACGAGATTACGGCGAGCAAGTTCGAGCGGTTCGGCAAGGAGAAGGTCAAGACCATGTTCTATATCGACCGCATCCACACCTCGGCCTTCGGCGCGAGGGTCAACGCCGAGTCTGCCGCCGAGGGTCTGCGCGGAGTCGAGGGGCTGGAGCTGGCCCAATATCTGCTCCCCGTCGAGATTGACACCAAGACAGGCTCGTCGCGCAAGCCGGGACGCCCGGTGGTCTTCACCATCGGTGACAGCACCGTCAAGAACGAGGACAAGGACGACGACTCGATGTGGGGGTGGGGCAGTGTGCTGCACGAGCTCTTCGACACCACAAAGGTCTCGGTCGAGAATCACGCCATGGCCGGACGTAGCGCCAGGACATTCCTCGACGAGGGACGCTGGGACAAGGTATATAACGCCCTGCAGCCCGGCGACTATGTGATAATGCAGTTCGGCCACAATGATGGCGGCGACATCAATACGGGCAAGGCCCGCGGCGAGCTGCATGGCGCAGGTGGCGAGAGCAAGGTGTTCAGGATGGAGGCCACGGGCAAGAACCAGGTCATCTATACATACGGCTGGTATCTGCGCAAATTCATCATGGACGCCAAGGAGAAGGGTGCCATACCCATCGTGCTGAGCCATACGCCCCGCAACAAGTGGCAGGACGGCAAGATCGAGAGCAATGCCGCCAGCTTCGGCCTCTGGGCCCGTCAGGCCGCCCGTCAGGGAGGGGCATATTACATCGACCTCAATGCCATCTCGGGAAAGAAATATCAGGCGATAGGCCCGGAGGGGACACCCCCTTATTTCAAGAAAGACCATACGCACTCGTCCAAGAAGGGCGCGCGCCTCAATGCCGCAAGCATCGCCGAGGGTCTGCGCGGCACATCGTGTCCGCTCAAGGATGCCCTCCTTCCCGTCGAGTATTCATACACCATGGATGCCAACGTGCCCGCATACAACGAGTTTGACGGATATGGATATGACTTCGGCACTGCTCCGACCAAGGATGGCAAGCCGTATTTCTTCTCGGTGCGCGTGCCCGACGGAAACTATAAGGTGACCGTGCGCCTCGGCGACAAAAAGCGCAAGGCCCAGACCACAGTCCGCGCCGAGAGCCGCCGCCTGATGCTTGATGACGTGGCCACGGCAAAGGGTAAGTTCGAGGACAGGACCTTCATCGTGCACAAGCGCCAGAAAGGCATCAGCCTCAAGGACTCGGTGCGCATCAATCCGCGCGAGGTGGGCACCCCGACATGGGATGACAAGCTCACCCTCGAGTTCACGGGCCATGCCCCCGCGGTGCAGAGCGTCACCATCACCCCCGTCACCGACGCCGACAGCGTGACTACAGTCTATCTTTGCGGCAATAGCACCGTCGTAGACCAGACCAAGGAGCCCTGGGCGAGCTGGGGACAGATAATGCCGGCATATTTCGACAGCAGCGTGTGTGTGGCCAACAATGCCGAGAGCGGACAGAGGGCCTCGTCGTTCCTCGACTCGAAACGCTATGACAAGGTTCTCTCCATGGCACGTCCGGGCGACTGGATGCTTGTCGAGTTCGGCCACAACGACCAGAAGGAGCGCGGCCCCGGCAAGGGAGCATACTACAACTTTGCCACCTGCCTCAAGATATTCATCGACCGCGCCCGCGCCGCCGGGCTGAACCCCGTGTTCATCACCCCCACGGCACGCCGCCACTTTGACGACAACGGCAAGATCAAGGACACGCACGGCGACTATCCGCAGGCTATGCGCGAGGTGGCCGCACGCGAGGGTGTCCCCGTCATCGAGCTCAACCCCATGACCAAGACCCTCTACGAGACCATGGGTACGGAAGACTCCAAGAAGGCCTTCGTCCACTATCCGGCCAACACCTATCCCGGACAGACCGAGGCACTGGCCGACAACACGCATTTCAATCCGTTCGGCGCCACTCAGGTGGCCAAATGTGTGCGCGAGGGGCTGAAGAAGGCCGCTCCCGAGCTGGCAAAACATCTCAAGGATGCTCCGGCATACGACCCGGCCCATCCCGACGACCCGGCGGAGTTCTACTGGCCCGAAGCACCCTTCTTTGAGGCTGAAAAACCGTACGGAAACTGAAAATAATACCTTTTTGCCGATAATCCCCCTCTATCTGACCGATAAAGGGGGATTTTTCTCGCCATAAATCAGTACTTTTGCAACAGATAAAACTCCAATCATCAATCACCGTGAAAAAACTTCTTGTCCTGTTGTTTCTTATCGCGTGTGCGTTGCCCCAGATGCGGGCCGAATACCGCACCGTCAGGGTCGAGGCACCTTTCCCGATGCCCGACCTGCATGAGTTCATATTTCCCGACAGGGATTTCCCCATCACGAAATACGGTGCCCGCAAAGGGCCCGGGCGTGACAACACCAAGGCCATCGCCAAGGCCATCGACGCCTGTCACCGCGCAGGGGGAGGCCGCGTGGTGATTCCTGCCGGCGAGTGGGTGACCGGGCCGATACATTTCAAGAGCAATGTCAACCTGCACCTTGCCGAGGGTGCCGTGGTCAGGTTCACGGACAATCCCGCCGACTATCTCCCCGCTGTGATGACATCGTGGGAGGGGATGGAATGCTACAACTATTCGCCGCTGGTATATGCCTTCGACTGCGAGAACATAGCCATCACGGGCACGGGCACACTTGCCCCGGTGATGGACCTGTGGAAAGTGTGGTTCAAGCGTCCCGCCCCGCACATGGAGGCCCTGAAACAGCTCTATACCATGGCATCGACCGATATCCCGGTCGAACAGAGGCAGATGGCACAGGGCGAGAACAACATGCGTCCGCACCTCATACACCTCAACCGCTGCCGCAACGTCCTGCTCGACAGTTTCAGGATTCGCGAAAGCCCGTTCTGGACCATCCACCTCTATATGTGCGACGGTGCGATAGCCCGCAACCTCGACGTTCATGCCAAAGGACACAACAACGACGGCATAGACATCGAGATGACAAGCAATGTGCTGGTCGAGAACTGCACCTTTGACCAGGGCGACGATGCCGTGGTCATCAAGTCGGGACGCAACCGCGACGCGTGGCGCCTCGACACCCCGACGCAGAATGTGGTGGTGCGCAACTGTCATGTGCTTGCCGGGCATGTGCTGCTGGGCATAGGCAGCGAGATTTCGGGTGGAGTGCGCAACGTATATATGCACGACTGCACTGCGCCGGGGAGTGTCTACGAGCTCTTCTACCTCAAGACCAACCATCGCCGCGGCGGCGTGATAGAGAACATCATCATGGAGAATGTCACCGCCGGACACGCCAAGAGCGTGATGGAGATAGCCACGGAGGTACTGTATCAGTGGCGCACGCTGGTGCCGACATACGAGAAGAGGCTCACACGCATCGACGGACTGCACATGCGCGATGTGCATGTCAAGAGCGCGGATGTGGTCTATCTGCTCGACGGATGCCCCGAGCTCCCGGCACGCAACATCACCATGCACAATGTGACGGTGGATACCGTGAAGAAATATATAGGATTCATAAACAACGTCGAGAATGTGAGCATCCTCAACCTTTCACCCTCAAGACCTGCACAACCAAATGAATAGACTTGGCATAGCAATGCTGGCCGCCGCCCTCGCGGGGAGTGTGGCCATGAACGCCGGAGAGCGTTATAACATCAACCCGGGATGGCGTCTCGCCATCGGGGATTTTGCCGGAGCGGAGAGCCCGAAATTCGATGACTCGGAGTGGAAGACCGTCACCCTGCCGAGGGCGCACAACGAGGACGAGGCATACCGTGTCCTCATCGACAACCTCACCGACACGGTGGCGTGGTACCGCAAGCATTTCACCATACCGAAATCAGCCAAGGGCAAGAAGGTTTTTGTCGAGTTCGAGGGCGCGCGTCAGGTGGCCGATGTGTATATCAACGGACATCATCTCGGCGCGCACGAGAATGGCGTGATGGCGTTCGGGTTCGACCTGACGCCGTATATAAAGTTCGGCAAGGAGAATCTGCTGGCCGTGCGTACCGACAACGACTGGAACTATCAGGAACGCGCCACGGGTGCCAAGTTCCAGTGGAACAACAAGAATTTCAACGCCAACTATGGCGGCCTACCCAAGAATGTGGTGCTCCATGTCATGGAACCTGTCTATCAGACGTTGCCCCTCTATTCGTCGTTCGGAACGACCGGGGTCTATGTCTATGCCAAGGATATTGACGTGCAGGGACGCACAGCCGACATCTGCGTGGAGTCGCAGGTGAGGAACGAGACATCAAAGGCTGCCGAAATAAAACTTGTGACCGAGGTGACAGACCCCGACGGCAAAATGGTCGCGACATTCAGCTCGGACCCCCGCACAGTGGCACCCGGGGCTCTCGCCGTCATCAAGGCGTCAGACAAGGTTGGCGGGCTGCATTTCTGGAGCTGGGGCTATGGCTATCTGTATGACGTGAAGACACGCCTTGTGGTCGATGGCCGCGATGCCGACGAGACAGTGACGCGGACAGGTTTCCGCAAGACCGGGTTCGGCGACGGACAGTTCCGCCTCAACGACCGCACGATGATGGTCCACGGCTATGCGCAGCGTACCAGCAACGAATGGCCCGGAGTGGGCATGAGCGTGCCGGCGTGGCTCAGCGACTACTCAAACCGCGAGGTGGTGCGCTCGGGCGGCAATGTGGTCAGGTGGATGCATGTGGCGCCGTGGCGTCAGGATGTCGAGTCGTGCGACCGCGTTGGACTGATTCAGGCGATGCCGGCCGGAGATGCCGAGAAGGATGTCGAAGGACGGCAGTGGGAACAACGCGTCGGACTGATGAGGGACGCCATAGTCTACTATCGCAACAATCCAAGCATCATATTCTATGAGTCGGGCAACAAAGCGGTCTCCGAACCTCACATGGCCGACATGAAGGCCCTGCGCGATGAGTTTGACCCGCATGGCGGACGTGCCATCGGCAGCCGCGAGATGCTCGACAGCAAGACATCGGAGTATGGAGGCGAGATGCTCTATATCAACAAGAGTGGCGGTCAGCCCCTCTGGGCCATGGAGTATTGCCGTGACGAGGGATTGCGCCGCTACTGGGACGACTGGAGCTATCCCTATCATAAAAACGGCGACGGTCCCCTGTATCGCAATGCCGATGCCTCGGCCTATAACCTGAACGCCGACCAGCTCGCCATCGAGCATATAAGGCGCTGGTTCGACTACTGGCAGCAGCGTCCCGGCATGGGAGACCGCGTAAGCTCGGGTGGCGTGAAGATTATCTTCTCGGACACCAATACTCATTGCCGCGGCGAGTCAAACTACCGCACCAGCGGTGTCAGCGACGCCATGCGCATACCCAAAGACTCGTATTTCGCACATCAGGTGATGTGGGACGGGTGGGTCACACCCGAGACCAGCCGCACTTATATCATCGGCCACTGGAACTATGAGCCCGGCACTGTCAAGCCTGTCTATGTCGTGTCTGACGCTCCGCGTGTCGAGCTGCTGCTCAATGGCGAGAAGATAGGCCGCGAGAAGGTGGACTATCATTTCCTGCACACCTTCGATTCTATCCCCTATGCGCCCGGCACGCTCACGGCGGTGTCTTATGACGAGGCCGGGAAGAAGCTGTCAGAACATTCGGTAAGCACTGCCGGGGCACCTGTCGTCCTGCGTCTGTCGGTCGAGACCTCTCCCGCAGGGATGATGGCCGACGGCGCCGACATGGCTCTGGTGCAGTTTGAGGTGGTGGATGCCGAGGGGCGCCGCTGTCCCCTTGACAACCGCGAGGTGACATTTAAGCTCGACGGCCCCGCCGAGTGGCGCGGAGGCATAGCCAAGGGTGAGGGGAACCGTATCCTCGACACCACACTCCCGGTCGAGTGCGGCGTCAACCGCGCTCTTGTCCGCAGCCTCCCCGAGGCCGGGACAATCCGCCTCACGGCCATGGCCGAGGGGCTTCCCGCACAGAGTGTGGAGTGGCGGACAAATCCTGTGGACGTGCGTGACGGCCTCACGGCATATGAGCAGAAAAATCTGTTGCGAGGCTTGCTCGAGCGTGGCGAGACACCTGCCACACCTTCATATACCGACCTGAGGGAGACTGTCAAGGTCGTATCGGCGACCGCCGGGTGCAATCAGGATAGTGCCGCCAACAGCTATGACGACAACGAGAAATCGGAGTGGAAGAACGACGGCACCCTGCGCAACGCATGGATAACCTACACGTTTGCCACCCCGACAACCGTGGACGAGGCCGACCTGAAGCTGACAGGCTGGCGCCGCCGCAGCTATCCCATAGAGATTCTGGCCGACAACGGTACGGTGGTATGGAGCGGTGATACCGACATGTCGCTCGGATATGTCAACCTGCGCCTCGAGCCTGTCGAGACGTCATCGCTCACAATACGTCTGCGAGGTGCGGCCACCGAGAGCGAGGCTTTCGGACAGATAACCGAGCTTGTCGAGCCCGTGGCCAATGACCTTGACCTCTTCAAGGCCCAGGACGGCGACAAGGTAGGGGGCGAGCTCCGCATCATAGAAGCCGACTTCCTCCGCGACGTGAAATAGTTTTATGGTGATGCTTTGCAGTCCGATGCCCCCAGCCGCGAAGCGGCGATATGTGGGAAGCCCCACATCGAGCCCGCAGGGCGATGGTGTGGGTGGAACGCGATTATGGCCCCCGGGCCTCGAAGAGGCCCTTTAATTTCGGTATCCTCGCGGAGGCCATTGGTCATCACGCACTGTATGTGATTAATGGACCTCTTCGAGGCCCGGCTTTATATTGGTATGTCTACCCCACACCATCGCCGTGTGCGGGATGTACGCCCTTAAGGGCTATCCCGTCACACGGCTCGATGTGGGGCTTACCATATGTCGCCGCTTCGCGGCTGGGGGATAAACTCCGGCGTTATGAGGGTGGGGAGGTTATTTCTTGAATGTTCGGTCGAGGAAATCGACTGTGTAGTCGACTGTCGAGTCGACCCAGGGGTGGAAGAACCAGTAGGGGTGGACGTCGACGGGGATGTCGTGGCGTTCGGCATGGATGCCACGCAGCCTGTATATCTCCATCAGGTGGTCGCGCCCGTCATGATAGCGCGGAAGGCCGCTGTTGATGAAGCATATAGGTGCCGAGGCATCGGTGATCCAGTTTATGGCCGAGGCGTGTTCCCAGTTGGCGGGCGAATCCTCGTATAGGCCACCGAGCCACAGGGCGTTGACGGGCATCTTGCCTTTGGTCTCGAGGCGCTGCCGTGCGTCGGCGATATTGTTGTCAGACACGAAGGTGGCTATGCCGTCCATGCTCACGATGGCCTGTACGTCGGCCGATACGTCGGAGAGGCGTCCGTCACCCTTGTGTGTGTCGAGGCCGTTTGTCACGCCTGTAAGCGTGGCGAGCTGCGCTCCCGCCGAACATCCCGATACGGCAATCCTGTCCGGGTCTATGCCATATTGCGCGGCATTCTTGCGCACCCATCTCACGGCAGCCTTGATGTCGTTGAACCCGGCGGGATAGACTGCCTCAGGGATGAGGCGGTATTCGACGGGGATTGTCACGTATCCCTTGGCGGCTATCATCTGCGCCATAGGCACCTGAAGTGACTTGTCGCCTGAGTTCCAGCCGCCGCCGTGTATCATTATCAGGGCCGGATATGTCTTGCCGTCGTCAGGACGGAAGATGTCTACATGCAGGTCGCGGTCGCCGTAGGGAGTGTCCTTGAGTGTGGAATAGACTACATTCTCATAGGCTTTCACGCCGTCGGGGAGCTTTGCGGGAGCAAGTACGACTTCGGGATGGTTCTTGCGTACCTTAAGGTAAGTTGACCAGGCTGTGAACGATGTGTCACGTGGCACGGCGTCGCCAGCCGTGGCGGCTGATGCAGTCAGCATGGCCGCAGCGAGAAGGGTTGTTGCGCTAAGTATTTTCATGGAGTGATGATGATTTAAAGAAATAAGGCCAATAGGACCTGTCTGCGGTCCTATTGGTCTTGATTATATTCTCAATTGGGTCACTTGTAGACCTTGTCGGTCACGATGCTGCCGTCGCTGTAGACGGTGCGGCGGATGCTGATGCCCTGCGCGGGTTCGGCGAGGCGGATGCCGTTGAGGTTATAGTACTCGATTGAGAGCACATCTCCCTTGGATGCCTCGATTTCACCGATGCCCGATTGTCCGGCCTCGGGCCAGTACTCGTCGAATGATGCGGTGGCACCGTCGTTACCACCCTTCATGATACTCTCGACAATAGAATGCAGATAAATCTCGAGGTTGGTGTAATAGCCCTTGGGGTCAAGTGTGGTGGCATTGCCGTCGCTTGCCAGCGATGGGTTGAGGCCGTGGGCGGTCTCCCACTCGTCGGGTATGCCGTCCTTGTCGGTGTCCCAGTTGGCGGGGCGGCTCTCTGCAAGGAGGTCGGGATATGAGGGACGCGTCGCAATCTGCTCACCTTCGGGGTCGTTGATGAAATCGGATATTCCGGCTACCTTGGCAATCTCACCGGTATAGGTTGCTGTGCCTGTGCGTGCTTCTTCCATATATCGGGCGTCTGTGGCGTCGCGCCAGAGGCTTGCGCCGGCATATTCAAGAACCTTGTCGTATGCCACCGGGGATGTGTGGGTGGTGACATCGCCGGGTCCTGTCTCTGCATCGAGCTTGAGCTTGACGCAGTCTGTGCCGCTGATGGTGACATATTCTACGTTGTTGCCGAAATGATGGCTCGGATCCTTTATATACCTCTCTCCGCCTTGAGTGAGCAGGCCGCTGTCATACCTGACGCCATCCCAGTCGAAATTCTCGGGGTTGGATGCTGCGGTGACATAGTTGCCGTCTATGAAATAGCGCGATGCAAGTCCGTAGAGCTCGGGATGCTCGGAGCTGGCGTTGCCGGACGATGCCACCGAGACAGCGGTGACGCGTGTCTTGTTCTTGGTGCCGGGACCAGCCTTGTAATAGTTGTTGACGATGTTGACATATCCGCCGCCGGGACCTCCGTAGCAGCCGTCGCCGTTGCCCCAGTTGTATATGACGCAGTTGCGGAAATCCACGCGCTCGGCATCAACGGTCGAACTGTATTTCTCCTTGTCATAGCCGTCCCAGCCATAGCGGGCTCCGTTGAATCGGGGCGCGCGGTTCTGGACATGAGCGATGAAATTGTGGTGGAAAGAGGCGTTCTTGCCTCCCCAGATGCCTCCATACGAGTGTGCGCCCTTAGAGTGTCCGGGATTGGCCAGGCCTTCGGCTACGGTGCACCACTGGAGGGTGAAATCGCGGTTGTCATAGAACGAGGCCACCTCGTCGATGCTCCACGACAGGGAACAGTGGTCGAGTATGATGTTTGAGTAGTTTCTGGTGAAGGCGGCATCAGCACCGTCGTTGACATCCTTGACCTGCGAACGGCGCATACGTAGGAAACGTATTATGATATTGTCTCCGTTGGGGCGCACGGTATAGTAACGCAGGGTGATGCCCTGTCCGGGGGCGGTCTGTCCGGCAATCGTTGTGTTGGCGCCTATCTTCAGGTCGCTCTTGAGGTCGATGTAGCCGCTCACGTCAAACACGACGGTCTTCTTTGAGTTGCCTGAGACGGCGGCACGCAGCGAGCCGGTGCCCGAGTCGTTGAGGTTGGTGACATGTATCACCTTGCCTCCGCGACCACCGGTGGTATAGCGTCCATGACCCTCGGCGCCGGGAAAGGCCGGAACCATGTCGGCGGCAAACGCGGTGGTGCCGCCGAGTATGAGGGCTATGGGGAGCAGATATTTTTTCATGGATGTGATAAGATTGATTTTTACAGATTTGAGTGCAAATTTATGAAATATTTTCCGTCCGGGCAATGACTTACTCCCTAAAATAAACTCTTTTAACTCTTTCGGAGACAGATGTCAACACTTCATAAGGGATGGTTCCCAGGGTCTCGGCCAGGGTGTCGACGCTGACCGAGTCGCCGAATATCTCGACACCCATGCCGGGGGCGGCTCCGGGCACCTCGGTCACGTCAATCATGCAGGCGTCCATGCAGATGCTTCCGATGGTGGGGCAGAGGTGTCCCTCAACCATGAACGAGGCATTGCCGTAGCCGAGATGACGGTTGAGGCCGTCGGCATATCCTATGGGGATTGTGGCTATGACCGAGTCCCGCTTCAGCACTCCGCGGCGGTTATAGCCTATGGTTGTTCCGGCAGGCCAGCTCTTGACAGAGATTATCACCGAGCGGAGCGACGACACGGGACGCAGCGCATCCTGCGAGCCGTCGTGCATGGTGCGGACGCCGTAGAGCCCTATGCCGAGGCGCACCATGTCGAACTGATGTTCGGGGAAACGCACTATGCCTGTCGAGTTGAGGATATGGCGCAGTATCTTGTGCTCCGGGAATGCGGGGAGGAACATATCGCAGCAACGGTCGAAATATTCAAACTGTCCGCGTGTGTACTCGTCGTCCATCGGGTCATCGGCAGCACAGAGGTGCGAGAATATCGAGCGAGGTACCACATGATCCTGACCGCGCAGCAGCTCTATCACCTCGGGGAGTGTCTCGAGCCGGAAGCCGAGACGGTGCATCCCCGAGTCAATCTTGATGTGCACGGGATACTCCCTGATGCCGAGACGTGCTGCCTCGGCTATGAGGCGGCGCAGGAACTCGATGCTGTATATCTCGGGTTCGAGGCGGTTGTCAAAGAGGGTCTTGAAATCGTCGACCATAGGGTTGAGTACGATTATGGGCATCGTGATTCCCTCGCGGCGCAACTGTGTGCCCTCGTCGTGGACGGCCACGGCCAGATATGCCGCTCCCTGGGTCTGGAGGGTCTTGGCAAGCTCGCCCGCTCCGGCTCCGTAGCCCGATGCCTTGATCATACATACCATTCCGGTGGTAGGCTTGACGAGCGAGCGGAACCAGTTGAAATTGTCGACCACGGCATCAAGGTTTATCTCGAGCACGGTCTCGTGCTGACGTGCCTCGAGCATGTCGCCTATGAGGGCAAACGGCTGCTCGGGGGCTCCCTTGATGAGGATGAGCTCGTCGCGGAAATCAGAGGGGGAGATTGCGGCAAGCATCTCCTTGACCGACTTGAAGGCACGTATGCCCTCGGGGAAGAGCGATGCGTGGCGCGCTATCTCCTCGCCCACGGCGATGACACGGCTTATGCCACGCTCGCGGCAGAGGGCCGCCGCCTCGCGATATGTCCCGGGGATAGCCTCGGGGGTGTCTGTGGTGAGGTCTCCGAGTATCACCGTCTTGCCATAGCCGGGTGTAAGGCGGCGGTTCATGAAATCGAGGGCCTGGGCCAGCGACGCGACATCTGATGTGAATGTGTCGTGGACTATATGGCATCCGTTGATACCCTCTATCACCTCCAGGCGTGTGTCGACGCGGGCCAGCCGGGGCATCCTCGCGGCTATTTCCCCGGCTCCGAGGCCGAGTGCCAGCGAGAGGGCGAGGCAGTGGATGGCATTCTCTATGTCGTGGTCCGAGGTGAACGGTATAGTGAAGCTCCCCGAGGTCTTTCCCGAGAGATAATTATATGCGATTTCGGTACTGTCCCCTTTCTTGTCAATCCGGCTGATGAAGAGGGGGGCGTCCGGGGCCTTGGCAGACCATCCGATGCGATGGGCTACCTCTGGTATCACCGATGAGATGAGTGTGTTGTCGGCGCAATATATCACGGTGTCGCATCCGGCGAGCAGCGTGGCTTTCTCGCGGGCTTTCTCCTCGATAGATGTGAAGCCGCTGCTGTGCGCACCGCCTATGTTGGTGAATATGCCTATGGTGGGCCTTATCATGTCATGCAGCTTCTTCATCTCGCCGGGCATCGAGATTCCGGCCTCGATGATAGCTACCTGCGTGTCGGGGCCAATCCCGCAGAGCGACAGGGGGACGCCTGTCTGCGAGTTGAAGCTGCGGGGCGAGCGGGCGGTGTTGTATGTGCCCCTGAGCAGTGTATGTGCCCACTCCTTGACGGTGGTCTTGCCACGGCTGCCGGTTATGCCGATGACGGGGATGTGATATTGTGCGCGGTGTGCTGCGGCGATGGTCTGCAGCGCGTCGAGAGGCGAGGGCACGACAAGGAAATTGGCCTCAGGCATCTCGGCTGCATCGGCCGGAAGATGTTCGGTGACGAAATTGCGGACTCCGCGGGCGTATAGCTCCGGGATGAAATTATGGCCGTCGCCCGATGGGGTTCGGAGTGCGAAGAAAAGTGTCCCGGCGGGATGGAGCAGCGAGCGGCTGTCGGTGAGCAGATATGATATTTCGGCTGTGTTTGCCGGTTCCTTAAGGTTGAGCAGCGATGCTATCCGGCTGATGCTATAGTTCATTTTCGATAAATCTTTTGTACCCGTCGACGAGTTCAGGGTACTGACGTAGCAGATCGAGTTCCTTGATTTCGGTTTGCGCACCCGAGAACGACCTGTGGCCCAGACGCCGTGACAGGCGCCGTCCGGCCGAGGCTGTCCCGAGGGTGGCGGGAGTGAAAAAACTTTGCGAGAAGAGATCGTAGATATATCTCACGGCCATGGCCGAGGGGTGTTTCATGTCGTCGGCATAGAAGCGGTAGTCGCGCAGGTCGTCGTTCATTATCTCGTATGCCGGGAAATATATTGTTCCTTCGTGGTGGCGCATAACCGCATCTATGGCCAGATGCAGGGTCGCCTTGATGATGGTGTTGGCGTGCATTCCGTCAGAGAGGTAGCGCAGGGGACTGACGGTGAAGATTATCTTTGCCTCGGTGTTTACCTCCCTGATGGCCCGGACTGCCCGGTCGAGACACCCGATGGTCTCGTCGAGGTTCAGCTCCGCGCAGTCGAACATCGCGGACGGCATCTTGTGGCAGTTGGCTACGACCTGTCCTGTCCCCGCGAGCCTGTATGCTGTGGTGGTGCCGAGGGTCAGTATTATGGCTGATGCCCGGGGGAGGGTGTCGTGTGCCGCTGCGACCGAGCGTGTCATGAGGCGTGTGGCCTCCCCGGGGGTCGGGGCGGCATAGCGCGAGTGGAAATTCCAGTCGCGCCACAGTCCGTCATGCTCAAACAGCTGCGGAGGGTTATCATCCTCACATCCCGCGATTATGATGTCGATGGCCCGGGCGATTGAGAGTGGATTGTATAGCGGCCCGAACGGATTGACGATGACATCAAAGAGGTCGGCCCGCAGCTCGGCGCCGATATTGTCGCTGAAGCATGAGCCTACAAGTAGTATGGGGGCGGCGTGGCTCACCGTCCCCTTCAGTCCCTCAAGAGGTTTTGTCAGCGTTCGGAACTCCATCGGTCAATACAGACGGTAGACCCATGTGGCGCTTCCGTCAGACGGATAGAGGTAGAGGCTATAGCCGTCTATCTGCCAAAGGAAACTCATCGTATCCATCTCGTCGGGAAATTCTACCTGAAGCTGGTTGCCGTAGACATACCAGTTGATATAATAGCTGTCCGAGCCCCAGTCGTCCTCGACATAATATGTGCCGGTGCCGTTTGAGTAGAACGTGAACTGGTTGTAGAATCCGTTTAGGGGCGCCACCATCTGCCATGTGCCCACAAGCGGGTTGCCATAATATTCATCATCTTCGGCGCACGACTGCAGGGAGAGCGCGGCGAGGATGACAGCCATAAGCAGGGCCGTATATCGGCAGGTCTGTTTCATAGAATCGCGTGGATGTGTTTGAATGGACAAAATTAATATAAAAAAACGAGGCCTCAAAAAAAAAACCCTCCACACCCGCGAATTGTTCAGTATTTCTTTACCCTGTTCACTCGGGTTTATTCTGGAACATGCGGGTGAAGGCGC
>OMDW01000139.1_pt1 | contig 18112 bp, 17 predicted proteins | sample 1673661 | NCBI WGS metagenome assembly OMDW01 (sample SAMEA103958118, study PRJEB25191) | human gut metagenome
CTTTCGTTTTACCGGATAACCCGGAAAACGTTACCCCCAACATTCCTAAATAATGAGATTCCCATTCGCCGGAAAAGCCCTGAAAGCGGAGCGCCGGCACGTTTTGTTTCTTTTCCATGGATCAGTCCTCCGTGAAAAGGGACTTCCAGCCGGCCAGCCCCTTTTCGTCGTACTTGCTGCCGGTGAGTTCCGTCATCATCGCCGCCAGCGACCGGCCGGCCTCCCGGGACTGCGCCTCGATATCGAGGGCGGTCTCGCCGTATTTCTCCATGACGGCGGTGATGCCGCGGATGATGGCCTCCGGGACGGCGTCCGCCATGGCCGTCAGCGCGGTATGGAGCGGGGCCACCCATTTCTCCCGGAGGAGGGTGCGCACTTCCTCATCGGTGAGGCGGGGGATGCGCTCCACGATGGCTTTCTGCAGGGCCGCTTCCTGCGCTTTCAGCGCGGCTTTCGTTTCCTTTTCTTCGGCGAGGATGGCCCGGGCGCGGAGGAACCGTCCCTCCACGGAGTCCTCAGGGAAGGTGACCGCTGCCCGCAGGGCTTCGAGGCGGGTCTGGACCTTTCCTTTCGCATAGGGGGCTTTCCCCTCCACGGCGTCCCATCCGGCCTCGGGGTGCGCCTCGATGTAATCGAGCTTCTCCGGTTTGCCCGCTTTCCGGGCGAGGAGCGCCAGATACCCGGCGAGGGCCGCCTAGGCGGGCGTATCGGAGTCGGCGTAGATCTCCTGTATCTTTCCGTCCAGTTCTTTTCCGTTGAAGGCGGTCCCGTCCTCACTGATCCACGGGCCGTCTTTTTCTTCTTCGGGGAGGCTCTCCAGAATGTCCGCTTTCTCCCCGTCGAGGCTGTCCAGTTTCTGCCGCAGGGCGTCCAGCCCGTCCATTTCAGGCCGGAAGAGGACTCTCGTCACGAGGTCGAAAGGCAGGATGCGCCCTTCCCAGCCGTCCTGCACTTCTTCCACGGTATTTCCCGACTGGCGGAACGTCATGTGGGGCTCGATGCGGCGCACGGCGTCCCATCCTTCGCTCTGGATGGTCTCCAGGTCGAGGGAGATGCGGCTCCACGCGTCGTCCAGCCGCTGGTACGCGCCGTAGGGGTCCACCAGCGGGAACGCCTCCAGCCGGCGGCGGATGTCCTGCCAGAGCGTTTCTTCTTCGCTGCCGATATTCACTTCCGCGGCGTGATCCAGCAGTTTCTCCGCCATGAAGGAGGAAAAGTCGTCGAAGGCGGCGCGGTAATTTCCAAGGAATCCCGTGATGGCGCTGTCGGTCCGCACGGCGGCGGCCGTGTCCTCCCGGGCGGGGCGGGCGTAGGGCGTGCCGTCCCGGGTGAAGAGGCGGTCCCGCAGGCCGGGGAAGGCGTCCCAGTACGGGGCGAGGGCGTCCAGTTCCCGTTCCGGCAGGCCGCCGTAGAGGGAGGCGTAGATGTCCCATGTATCGGCGGTGCTTTCGCTCTCGATGTAGCGGGGGATATTCAGGTTGTACCCGTTGGCGCGGATCTCTTCTTTCGTCACCAGCCGGGCAAAGTGCGGGATGTCCCCGCGGTGGATGACCGCGTCGGCGATGCGGCGGATATGGGAGGCGCGGAGGCGGTTCTGTTTGCCGTCCTTGATGTATTCCCCGGAGGCGTCCACGAAGAGCACGTCCGAGGCGTCCCGTTTCTGCCGGAGGATCATGATGATGGTGGGGATGCCCGTGCCGAAGAAGATATTCGCCGGGAGGCCGATGATGGCTTCGATGTGGTTATTCTCGATGAGGTTCCGCCGGATCTTCCCCTCCCCTTCGCCGTCGGCATCGCCGCGGAAGAGCACGCCGTGAGGCAGGACGATGGCCATGATGCCGTCGGGCTTGAGGTGGTACAGGTCGTGCAGGAGGAAGGCGTAGTCGGCCTTGCTGGCCGGCGCGAGGCCGTAGCGGTAGCGGGGCTCGGTCTCTTTCCCGGAGGGGTTCCAGTGCTGGGAGTAGGGCGGATTCGATACGACGGCGTCCACGTAGAGCGGGTCGTAGGTGCCCGCCGGGTCGGCGTCGTCGAACCACGGCCAGTCCGCTTCGAGGGTGTCCCCGTTGCGGGCGGTGATATTGTCCGGCCGGATGCCCCGCATAATGAGGTTCATTCGGGTGAGGTTGTATGTATTCTGTTTCAGTTCCTGCGCGAAGTAGAGGATATTGTCCTTATTTCCCATGTGCCGGGCGACACTCTTGCCGATGGTGATAAGGAGGGAGCCGGAACCGCTGGTGGGGTCGTAAATCTTGATATGTTCCCGGCCGCGCAGGTGATGGGCAATGATCTCCGACATGAGCTCGGACACTTCGTGGGGCGTGTAGAATTCCCCGGCCTTCTTGCCCGCATTGGCGGCGAAATTGCTGATGAGGTATTCATAGATGTAGCCCAGCACGTCGTAATCCTGCCGGCCGTCCATGGGGATGTCCTCGATGAGATGGATGAGGTCGCTCACGGCGCGGGTCTGGGCGCTGGTGCTGTCGCCGAGATGGCTCAGGCCGGTCTCGAGGGTCTCGAAGATGCCCTGAAAGAGTTTCCTGTGGTGGTCGCTGAGGAGGCGGGCGAACGCAGAGAGGGCGGTGCGCACCTGCCCCACGGAGAAGTCCGCCCCGGCGTGGAGCCAGGTGGAGAACAGATTTTCATAGGCGATGAAGTATCCCAGATTTTTCTGGCAGAAGGTCACCACCTCTTTTTCCTCTTCCCGGAGAACTTCCGGAAATTCTTCCGCAGTGAGTCCGTTTTCTTTCAGATATTTTTCTTCCTGCCCGGACAGAAATTTGTAGAAGATGAAGCCGAGGATGTAGTCCTTGTATTCGTTGGCCTCGATCTTGGAGCGCATTTTATTGGCGGCGTTCCAGATCTTCGCGGCGAGCTGCTGTTTGTTCATGTGATGTCTCCCGTACTATAAAACCTGTAATTTCTCTGTATCAATGAAATATTTTCTTCATTATAGAACAGGCGCCGGGGAAAAGAAAATGCGCGCGCCCGCGCAAAAACGGCACGCCCTCGCGGGTATGCCGTTTCTTTTTTATTTCCGGTGTGGTTTCCGGTGTGAAAACTGAAAACGGCATCCTCAGAAGTCTGAGAATGCCGGCAAAGTCTGGAGCGGATGAAGGGAATCGAACCCTCTACATTCAGCTTGGGAAGCTGACGTTCTACCGATGAACTACATCCGCATTTCCTGTGATTTACGGAATATATTGTATCACATCTCGCGCAGACTGCCAACCGGGCGGAGGTCCCGCACCCGCAGGAGGAGCCGGGCCAGCGGCCGGGAGGCGGCGGCGGTGAAGAGCATCCCCGGCACGGCGGCAAGGACGAGGGCGGCGAAGCCTCCGCCGGTGACGACGGAGAGGACGGCCCGGGCGGCGAGGGTCCCCGCGGGGCCGGCGCAGAGGAAGAAGGGGCCCGACGGGCCGAGCAGGCCGAAGGCGGCGCCCACGGTGAGGCGGTAGATCATGGCGATGAGCACATGAAACATGGTGCCGGTCCCGGTAAGCAGCGTAAGCACGGAGGCCAGAATGCCTGCCGCGAGATAGATGCGGAAACCGAACACACCGCAGATGGCGGCGGCGAGCGGCGCGGAGAGCTGGAATTCACTCCCCGGCACGGGAGAGGGCAGCCGGAGCAGGCCGGCGCCGAAGAGGAGCACGCCGAGGAGCGCGGTTTCGGTGAGGATACGGAGCTTCACAGGGTGCATGACAGGGTCCTCCAGGTGCGGATGAGAATGTCTGCGGCGCGGTCGATATCGTCGGTGCTGTGCGCGGCGGTGACGGTGAGGCGGATGCGGCTGGTGCCCTCGGGAACGGACGGCGGCCGGATGGCGGAAAGGAGCAGTCCTTCCGCGCGGCACCGGTCGGCGAAGGCAGCGGTCTTTCCGGGGTCGCCCATGACGAGGGGCAGGATGGGCGTATGGCCCGCCAGCAGGGGCAGGCCCGCCTCGGTGAGGGCGTCCCGGAGGAGGGCGGTATTCCGGCGGAGCCGTCCCAGATAGTGCACCGGGTCCGCTTCGAGGAGGCGGAGGGCGGCCAGCGCGGCGGCCGCTGCAGCGGAGCCGATGGCGGTGGAGAAGATGAAGGGCCGCGAGCGGTTCCGGAGCCATTCCACCACGGGACGGGAGGCACAGAGGAAGCCCCCTTCGGAGCCGAGGGCCTTGCTGAGGGTGCCCACTTGCAGGTCGATGACGCCGGGGAGGTGCCAGTATTCGGCGGTGCCCCGGCCGGTCCCGCCGATGACGCCCGTGGCGTGGGCATCATCCACGAGGAGCCGCGCGTTATACGTGTGAGCCAGCTCGGCCAGTGCGGGCAGATCCGCCACGTCGCCGTCCATGCTGAATACGCCGTCGGTGATGATGAAGCGCTCCCCCTCGCAGGGGGTGTCCCGCAGGAGCCGCCGGAGGGCGTCCATGTCGCTATGGGGATAGACCGCCACGCGGGCGCGGGAGATGCGGCAGCCGTCGATGAGGCTGGCGTGGTTCAGGCTGTCGCTGAAGATGACGTCCCGTTTGTCCGCGAGGCCGTAGAGGACGCCCAGATTGGTCATGTACCCCGTATTGAATACGAGGGCCGCCTCATAGCCCTTGAAGCGGGCCAGCTCCGCCTCCAGGTCGGAGAGCTCGAAGGACGCCCCGGAGGTGAGGCGCGCCCCGCCGGAGCCGGTGCCCCACCGGAGGGCGTCCCGGGCGGCGGCGACGACGGCAGGCTCGTGGGTCATGCCGAGGTAGTCATTGGAATGAAAGACGAGGCGGGCCGTGCCGTCCCGTCCGGTGCCGCGGGCGGCGCTCTCCATGCGAAGATCGGAAATGGTGCGGTATTCGCCGCGGGCGCGGACGGCGTCCAGCGCGGCGGGGATATGGGAAAGTTTCATGGCTTCACCTCCACGAGCACGGTCTGCTCCTGCATATACGCGATGTACTGCGCAATGTCCGTGCCGGGGCGGACGAAGAAGATGCGCCCGCCCACGGGGTCCCCCGCTTCTTTCAGCACGGGGATGCGGCGGTACCCCCGCGCGGCGGAGCCCACGTAGCCTGTGACATACCGGGGATCGTCAGACCAGCAGAGCTCCGCTGCGGTCCCCGGCGCGTAGGCCACCTTCGAGGCGAGCACCAGCGCTTCCCGGGGATGGTCCCCGCCGAGGCCGCGGGCGGCCATGAACCGGTCGTAGCCGGCGCTGTCGGCGGCATCCATATTGGTGCACCGCACGCCGCGATCGCCCATGTCGTCCAGACGGCGGCCGGTCTCACTGTCCAGCACCATGGCGCCGCGCATGCTGTCCGTGAGCGCCTCCAGTGCGGCAAAGCCCGCGTCCGCCGCGGCAGGGGACACACCCGCACGGATCAGCTCGTCCCGCGCGGCGGCGCGCCCCTCCTCCACGGTACGGGCGTCCCGGGTGCTCACTGGCAGGAGCGGACAGGTGCGGATGGAGCCCGGCGGCACCAGCTCCACCCGGATCTGGATGAAATCCGCGCGGCCTCTCTCATGGGTGCGCGCCCGGCGCAGCATGGCCGCGGCAGTCTCCTCGGCCGCTTCCTCGGGGACGATGCGCTCCGCGCCGGAGATGTGCTTCCCTCCCACGCCGCGCCGTCCTCCCAGACTGGCTCTCATCTTCACACTGCAAAGCATGACTCTTTCTCTCTCCTTATTGTAAATATCTTCAAATAAAAAAGTTTACTATCTGTTTCTGAAAAAGCCTCCCGCAGCACCTGTCCGCAGGAGGCCATACACGCAGTATAGTAAACGTCTTTTATTTTGTCAATTTAACAATTTATAAAAAGTGAACAGTTTCACAGCTTCAGCACGCGCTGGATGTTTTCGTTCCGGCCGATGACGAGGATGGTCTCGTCCTGTTCCAGCCGCGTGGAGGGCAGGATGCCCGCGTCGATGACGCCGTTTTTCTTGATGGCCATGATGTTGATGTGCCAGTTTCCCCGCACATTGAGCTCGCCCACGGTGCGGCCCGCCCAGGCGCCAGGCACGGCGATCTCGTACACGGCGTGGTCCTTGTCCAGCTCGAAGTAGTCGAATACATGGTCCGAGCTGTACCGGATGGCGGTCCAGATGGCGAGCTGCTTCTCCGGATAGACCACATGGTCGGCGCCGTTGCGGAGGAGGAATTTCGCGTGGCGGTCCCGGGCGGCGCGGGAAACCACCACCTGAGCGCCCAGATCCTTCAGGAGGGAGGTCGTTTCCAGCGAGCTCTGGAAATCATCGCCGATGGCGACGATGCAGAGGTCGAAATTGGGGATGCCCAGCGAGGACAGGAACGCGGCGTTCGTGCTGTCCCCGATGAGGCCCCGCGTGAGATAGGGCAGCGCCATATTGACGCGCTCTTCCACGCGCTCCACGGCGAGCACTTCATTGTGGAGCTCCCAGAGCTTTTTCGCTACGTGACGGCCGAAACGGCCCAGTCCGATGAGCAGTACAGATTTCATAATTCCTCCTGTGAATATCAGCCGACGGCGACTTTTTCCTCGGGGAGCCGTCCGGCGAAGGGCCGGCTGTCCCGGTGAGCCGCATAGAGAAGGGTCAGCCCGCCCACGCGGCCGAAGAACATGAGCGCCATGAGCACGCACCGGGAGGCGCTGTCCGCCTGGGCGGTAACGCCGATGGTGAGGCCCACGGTGCCGATGGCGGAGGTCCCTTCAAAGAGGCAGTCCAGGAAGGCCAGCCCGTCCCGATAGCTGATGAAGAGGCTTCCCGCCATAAGCAGTACGAGATACATGAGAAAGACCGTGAGGGCCAGCCGGATGGATTCCGGCGCAAGCCTGCGGCCGAAGCACTCCACGTCCCGGCGGAGGCAGAAGGTGGCCGCGGCGGCCGCCAGCAGGGTGTAGAAGGTGGTGGTCTTGATGCCCCCTGCGGTGGAGCCCGGCCCGCCGCCGATGAGCATGAGAATGATGAGCACCATCCGCCCTGCCTCGGTGAGGGTGGTGAGGTCCACAGAATTGAAGCCCGCCGTGCGGGCGGTGACGGACTGGAAGAGCGACGCCATGACGCGCTCCCCGCCGGAGAGGCCCGTGAGGTCGAAGAAGTAGAAGAGGAGCGCCGGCCCGGTGATGAGCACCACCGTGGAGGCGAGGATCATTTTCGTCTGGAGGCGGCACCGGGAGAGGCGCCGGCCGTTGGCGAGGAGGTCCGCCCAGGTGATGAAGCCCAGCCCGCCGGCGATGATGAGGCCCATGACGGTGAAATTGATGACGGGATTGCCGGCGTAGTGCACGAAGGAGCTCCCGGGCTCGACGATGCCCATGAGGTCGAAGCCGGCATTGCAGAAGGCGGACACGGAGTGAAAGACCGCGAACCACACGCCGCGGACGAAGCCAAAGTCCGCGATGAATACGGGGGCCATGAGGCACGCCCCGAGGAGCTCGAAGCCGAGGGTGCCCCGGAGGATGATCCGCAGGATCTGCACGAGGCCGCCCAGCTGCGGCGCCGCCACCGCTTCCTGGAGGGTATTGCGCTGCATAAGGCTGATGTGCCGGCCGGAAAAGACCGCCAGCATCATGGCGAGGGTCACCACGCCCATGCCGCCGATCTGGATGAGCAGCAGGATCACCAGCTGGCCGAAGAAGGTCCAGTAGGTGCCGGTGTCGACGGTGACGAGGCCGGTGACGCACACCGCGGACACGGCAGTGAAGAGGGCGTCCATGAATCCCGCCCCGCCGTGGGAGGCGAAGGGCAGCAGAAGGAGGACCGTCCCTGCGGCGATGGCTGCCGCAAAGCTGGCCGTGATGATCTGAAAGGCCGACAGCTGTCTGAATCTCTCCATGGCTCTCTCCGCTCCCTCTTCCGCCTCCGGGCGGACTGTCGTTACCCCTGTATTATAGCCCATCCCCGCCGGAGCTGCGAGACAGGCGGTGTTTCCTGCCTTTTTTCGACTTTTTTCCGTAAATTCTTTGACATTCAAATCCACGCTGTGTATAGTTAGACATATACATGAGAAAAATATATAGGGGATATCGTCAGATACCCGGTCTTGCCGGCCTGTGAGCCGGCTCCTGGGAGGGGACCGCCAATGACGCTGCAGCAGCTACGCTACATCATTCAAATCGTTCAGTCAGGCTCCATCAGCATGGCCGCGCAGAAGCTGTATATCACGCAGCCCAGTCTGTCCAAGTCTGTGGCCGATCTGGAAAAGGAAATGGGCATCACCATTTTCAACCGAAATAACCGGGGGGTCTATCTCTCCGACGACGGTGCGAAATTCCTCGCCTACGCCCGCCAGATCGTGGAACAGGCCGACCTGCTGGAACACCAGTACAAATTCGGTCCGCCTATCCGCCGCGTCTTCGCCGTGTCATCCCAGCACTACGCCTTCGCGGTGGACGCCTTTGCGGCGCTCGTGCGGGACTATCAGGACGACCAGTATGAATTCGCCCTCCGCGAATCCCGCACGTACGACATCATCGAGGATGTGCGCACCCAGCGGAGCGAGCTGGGCATCCTCTATCTCTCAAAATTCAACAGGGACGTGCTCCAGCGCATTTTCCAGAATGCGGAGCTGAATTTCGTCCCCCTCTTCAAGGCGAAGCCCCATGTGTTTCTCTCCCGGAATCACCCGCTGGCGCACCGCAAGTCGGTGACGCTGAAGGATCTGAAGCCTTTCCCCCGCCTGTCCTATGAGCAGGGCCTGGACCACGCCTTCCACTTCACGGAAGAGCTGCACTCCACGGAAGAGGCCCAGCAGAATATCGTCGTGTCCGACAAGTCCACCATGTTCCAGCTCATGGCGGACGTGCAGGGCTACAACATCGCTTCCGGCGCACTGAATGCCGACCCGGACAGCGAGGAGATCGTGCCGGTGCTGCTGAAATCGGCGGAAGTGATGGATATCGGCTACATCCATCCCACGGATCATCCCCTGTCGGCGCTGTCCGAGGAATTTCTCAAGCATCTCCATGTGTGCATCGAAAAATTCACCCAGTCGGAAAACGCCGCGAAAAACAGCCGCTCCTGAGCATACAAAAAGAGCTCCCTCAAAGGGAGCTTTTTCTTTTTGTCCGTTTTTCCGTCCGGCCCGGACTCAGCCGGTGAGCTTGCCCAGCAGGCGGATCAGCTCCTCCTGCTCGCTTTCCGTGAGGCGGCCCATGAGGGCGGACACCCGCTGATAATGGGCGGGCAGGATCTCCTCCATGAGGGACAGGCCCGCCTCGGTGAGGCGGATATGCTTCTGCCGGCCGTCCTGTGCATCGGCCTCCTCGGTGATGAGGCCGTCCCGCTTCATGCGGGAGAGCATCATGCTGATGGTGGCGCGGGTCACGCCGGCGATCTTCGCCAGCTCCGACGGCGCGAGGGCCGTATTCTTCTGGTAGAGGATGATGAGCACGCCGAATTTTCCGCCGGAAATGCCCCGGCCCTGCACGATGCCGCCGAGCACGATGTCCTGGATGTCCTGCCCGGCCCGCATCACCCGCAGCATGGCGAGCACTTCCGACGGATGGATGAGGGGATTGTCCCGGGCGTACTTCTCCAGCTCCGCCCGCGGGGGGATGACCACTTTTGCCATAGGTTCTCCTTTCCTGCCGTTTCATTGATTAGCCGTCTAATCGTCAGTATAAGAGAAATCCCGCCTCTGTGTCAAATATCCTTCGCCGCAGGGAAAGAATGGAAAAAGAACGTCCCGGCAGGCCGCTCCTTCATGGCCGTCCCGGGACGTTCTTTTTATTTTTCCTATAAAAAATATTTGCCCGCGCGTCAGAGCGAAGACTCCGCGTGCCGGGGCGCCGCGGCGAGGTACAGCGCCGCTCCCGCGAGGAGAAGGACCGCCGCGAGCCGGCACGACGCCCACGGCGTATCCGGACCGTTCAGCAGAAAAGCCGCCGCCGGTCCCGCCGCCGCGCCCGCGTCGGTGAGCATGGAATAGAGCGTCATCACCTTCACCCGCGCGGAACGGACCGCCGTGTCCGCCGCCACCGCGTCGCCCACCGTGGTGAGAGATGTGGCCGCCGCCTCCGCCGCGAGGACCAACGCCAGCCACAGTACGGGCGGCCACGCGCCGGGCAGCGCCGCGAAGCACGCCGCGCCGAAGACGGAGGTCCCCACGAAGAGCCGCTTCCGCCCGCCCGGCTGGTCGGACAGCCAGCCGCAGAAAGGTGCGAGCCACGGCTCCCACATCCAGCGGACCGCCTGCAGCACGCCGCCCAGAGACGCCGCGCCGAGGAGCGCGCCCCCGAGGACGAACCCCTCCGGGAAGCGCACCTGCACGAGATAGCTCACGGTGGACACGAGCATGCCCTGATAGACGAAAGCCACCGCCGTCCCCACGGCGAGCACCGCCAGCACCCGCCAGTGCGCCGCGAGAGAGAAATCGTCCTCCTCTGCCGCGTCCGCCGCCATGCCCCGCGCCGAGGCCGGCACCGCCGCGAGGATGAGCGGAAAGGCCGCGAGCGACACCGCCGCGAAGACCGCGCAGGTCCACGCCGTGCCCAGACTGTCCGCGAGAAATCCTCCGAGGAGCATCCCGCAGAGACTCCCCGTGCGCATGAGCCCGTTGTAGAGTCCCATGGCCCGGCCCCTTTGCGATGCCTCCGCGGTCTCCAGTACCGTGAAGTACGCCCCCAGCCGCAGGAAGGTCCACGCGAGGCCCCAGAGCGCGCGCAGCAGGAGCAGCGCCCAGAACGTCCCCGCCAGTCCGTAGCCCGCCGTCGTCGCACAGGCCAGCGCCGCCGCGCCGAGCATGCCGCTCCGCGCCGACAGCCGCCGGTACAGCCGGGACACGAGAGGATTCAGGGGCAGCCGCACGAAGCGGTTCACCGAGAGCAGCAGCCCCGCCTGCCAGAACGCTGTGAGGCCGAATTCCTCCCAGTGTACGGGAAGCACCACGTAGAGCATGGAGTCGCCCACCATGCAGAGCGCCGTCACCGCCGCCGCGAGCACCACCGGCGATGCGGCCCGCCTCCGTCTGTCTGCCGTCATACCGCCGCCTCCTTTCCGCATTCGGTCCCCTATTATAGCAGACGGCGGACGACCTTTCACGCGGATTTTTTATGCTGATTTTCCGTTTTTGCATGGAATGAAAATTTTTTCTCATTCTTGCATTGACATTTCCCCTGCGGTCCTCCATAATGAAAAGTAACTCTATCTACATGCAAGTACTATGAAGTCAGGAGAATCACGCCATGAAACACAACAACGCGTTCATCGCCATCGGCCTCATGCTCTTCGCCCTCTTCTTCGGCGCGGGCAACATCATCTTCCCGCCCTTCCTAGGCCAGCATGCGGGGCTGGACATCGTCCCTGCCATCACGGGATTCCTCATCACCGGATGCGGCCTGCCTCTCCTCGGGGTCGTCACGGTCTGCTGGGCCGGCAAAAACCTCCAGGACATCGCCGGCCGGGTCTACCCGTGGTACGGCGTTTTCATGGTGGCGGCCATCTCCCTCACCATCGGACCGTTCTTCGCCATCCCCCGCACGTGCTCCACGTCCTTTGAAATGTCCGTGGCGCCCTTCATCGGCGCGGGCAATCAGACGGCCCTCTTCGCCTATTCCGTGGTCTTTTTTGTGCTCACCTGGTGGCTCGCGGTGACGCCCACGAAGCTGGTGGACCGCGTGGGCAAGATCCTCACGCCGATCATGCTGGTCCTGCTCTTTGCGCTCTTTGCGGCCTACACCCTGAATCCCTTCGGAGAATGGCAGGCCCCCACGGACCCCCGCTTCGCGGACACGATGTCCTCCTTCACTGCGGGCATCATGGAAGGGTACAACACCATGGACGGTCTGGCGGGCCTCCTCTTCGGCATCCTCGTCATTGAAGCGGTGCGCCTCACCGGCGTGCAGGAGCCTCACGCCATCGCGCGGGACACCCTGAAATCGGGCATCGTGGCCATGTTCTTCATGTGCATCATCTACGTCTTCCTCGGCCTCATCGGCGCGTCCTCGGTGATCCCGCTGGGCCTGCAGGAAAACGGCGTGCCCATCATCGTGGGCTCCATGAACTGGTACTTCGGTCAGGCCGGCCCGATGCTGCTGGCGGTGATCGTCGTGCTGGCGTGCCTCACCACGAGCATCGGCCTCGTGGCCTCCGTGGCAGCCCTCTTCCATTCGCTCATCCCGAAGGTGTCCTCCAGGACCTTTGCGACGGTCTTTTCCCTGCTGTCCTGCGGCATCGCCAATTTCGGGCTCACCACCATCATTTCCGCGGCGGTGCCGGTGCTGGTCTTCCTCTATCCGCTCACCATCGCGCTGATCATTCTCACCTTCCTGAATGATTCCTTCAAGGGCTCCCCCATCGTCCACCGCACGGCGACGCTGTTCATCTTCTTCCCGGCCCTCTTCGACGGACTGGGCGTGCTCGGCGCGGTCCCCGCTCCGGTGGCGGACCTCCTGCAGAAGCTGCCCCTGGCGTCGTACGGCCTGTCCTGGCTCCCCATCTTCGCGGCGGGCCTCCTCATCGGCTGGGGCCTCTACGCCGCCGGCGGCAAGAAGCCCGGCCCTGATTTCCAGATAGAAAAATAACGGCTCTCTTCCGAAAGCCGTCTGCCCGCTCCGGCGGGCTTTTTTCTTTGCCGTGATTCAGATCGTTTCCGCGCCGCAGGTCTCTGCCGGCTCCGCCCGCCACGAGGGATGGCGGGCAAGGATCTCCGCCCGGACGGCATCCCGTTCGCTTCCTCCGATGAGGAGGAAGAACGCGGAGCCGCTGCCGCTCATGAGGCAGGGTGCGCCGAAGGCGCGGAGCTCTGCGGACACCGCCCCCAGCGCGGGGTACAGCGGGAAGAGCGCGTCCTCGAAGGTATTTTCCAGCGACGCCGCGAGGAGCGCCCGGTCTCTCATCCGCACGGCCCGCTCGGCGTCGTCCGAGGTGTTCCGGGCGGTGACGCCCCGGCGGTCGATCTCGCCGTAGGCCGCGCCGGTGCTGACGGCGATGTCGGGCTTCACCACGAGGAGGGGCAGTCCTTCCCACGGCGGGAGGGGGGAGAGCTCGTCCCCGATGCCCCGGCCGCGGGCGCAGCCGCCGGCGATGCAGAAGGGCACATCCGCCCCGAGGCGGGAGGCCATGCGGCACAGCGCCTCCCATCCGAGACGGGTGCCGTAGAGCCGGTCCAGCCCGCGGAGCACCGCTGCCGCATCGGCGGATCCGCCGCCCAGCCCCGCTTCGGAGGGGACGCGCTTCACCAGATGCATGGCCGCGCCGGGGACGCCCGTTTCCTCCATATAGAGCGCCGCCGCGCGCCACATGAGATTGTCCGGCCCGGCGGGGGCGTCTCCCTCGATGGTGAGGGACAGACCCTCCGCGGGGCGGAGCTCCACGGCATCCGCCAGCGAGATGGCGTGCATCACTGTATCCACTTCATGGTAGCCGTCCGGCCGCCGTGCGAGCACGGGGAGCGTGAAATTGACTTTCGCCCGCGCCGTTTCCCTGATGATCTCCATTTCAAATTCCTTCATGCTATAATACAAAAAGAGAATGGCTGCGGAATGATCCGCGGTATCTGTATTGTATCTCTTCTGCGGTCAGAAAGGAATGCAACCATGAAACGGAATGATTTCCGCCTCAACTCGTACTTTTTCGTGACGCTGGTCACCATTGTGGGCTGTTTCTTCTATGCCCTCGGCATCAATCTCTTTTTCGTGCCGCACCACTTCATCGCGGGGGGCTTCACGGGCATCGCCATGATCGTGTACTACCTCACGGGGCTGCCCATCGGGCTCACGAATATCCTGCTGAATATCCCGATCCTGCTGCTGTCCCTGCGGTTCATGGGACGGTTCTACACGGTGATCACCATCATCGGCACCATCGCCATTTCCGTCCTCATCGACCTCACGTCGTTCCTCTCCTCGTGGGAGGGCGTGCAGAATCCGCTGGTGGCGGCCATCTCCGGCGGCGTGCTCCTCGGCGTGGGCTGCGGCATCCTGTACCGCTACAATTCCAACAGCGGCGGCCTCGACGTGATCGGCGCCATCGTGAAGAAGTACTACAATCTGGAGATCGGCTATGTGGTCTTCGCGCTGAACTGCCTCATCGTGGCCGCGTCGGGCCTCTTCTTCTCCGTGGAGACCACCATCTGCACGCTGGTGGCCATGTACATCAATGCCAACGTATCGGGGCGCATCGTCATCGGCTTCGCCCAGCGGAAGGCGGCCTTCATCGTGTCGGAGAAGCCCTATGAGGTGGCGGACTCCCTCCTGCGGAATCTCCGCCACGGGGCGACGCTCCTCTACGGTCAGGGCGCGTACACCGGCGGGGACAAGAAGATCCTCTTCGCCATCATCAATCTGACCCAGATCTCCCGTCTGAAATGGCTCATCCGGAAGGTCGATCCCCATGCCTTCCTCTTTATCATGAATACCACCGACGTCATCGGCCGGGGCTTCACCAGCCCGCTCTCCCGGGCGGCCTCGCTCGATACGGACCGGTATCGTCCCGGCCCGGACGGCACGCTCATCCCCACCGAATCGTGGCAGCAGGAGCTGTCCCGGGAGGAACGGGGCGAGCCGGAGCCGACGGACGCTCATCAGCACTGAATCGGAAAGGAGATTCTTTCATGAAATCCGCTGCTTTGATCCTTGCGGGCCTGCTTCTGCTGCCTGCCGCCGCGTCTGCGGAAAGCACGGCGTTTTTCTCTTCCTCCGCGTGGCATCTGTCCGGCACGGAGGCCGCCGTGACGAGCCGAAGCTCGTCGTCTCTCCTCTACACGGACGGCACGGGCCGCCTCACCGACTTTTCCATGGAGCTGGAGGACGGGGTCATGACCCTCACCATCCGCCAGGACGGCGCGGTGGTCTGCCGCCGGGCCTATCCCGTATCGTCCGGGGATTTCGCCGTCTCCCGCCGGGAGGACAACGGCCGGGTGTATTTCCTCATCACCGCCGGCGAACGTCACCTCATCGCCGAGCCGGACCGGAGCGGCCTCTGGTCCATCCGTCCTGCCGGGGAGGAGCCCGCTGCCGTGCCGCTTGCGCTCTGAACCGGACCGCCGCCTCTGGCGGCTTTTTTTCTGCCCGTCAGATAATTATTTTAACTAATCATATGGACGGCAGGAAAAATATATCGTATACTATACGAAAAGAGTTTTGGGCCAAAGGAGGCAACACACCGTGGAAGATACGGCCATACTGAAAGCATCGGATTTCCTCAACGAGGACGAGCCGCTTCTGTCCTTCATGCTGGGCAATATCCGGAATGCCATCGTGAACCGGGCGAACCATATCGCCGGCCAGTACGGCTTCACCCTGCGGCAGTTTCTGGTGGTCTCCTATATCGACCGGCACGCCGGCGAGGTGGTGACGCAGAAAACGCTGGAGGATCATATGCATCTCTCCAATCCGACCATCACCGTGCTCATCCAGAACATGATGAAGAAGGGCCTCATCCACCGGGTGAAGGTGCCTGAGGACGGACGGAAATACCAGCTGCTCCTCACGGCGAAGGCCAAGGAAAACTGCGACCAGTGCTGTACGGCCATGCTTAGGGACGACGAGCTCATCTATACGGGCGTGACCGAGGAGGAAAAGCAGCAGCTTCTGTCCATTCTGCAGAAGCTGGAAAGCAATCTGGGCTATTCCAGCAATCCCGATGCATAAAGAAAAGACACCGCATGAAACGGTGTCTTTTTTTGTGCCTTATTTGCTCCAGTCGTGATTGTATACGTCCCACCCGCGGAGCGTGCGCAGGTACTCCACGCACTTGTCGATATCCGAGAGAAGGCGGTCCTTCTCCCGGGGCAGATCCGCCGCGAGAGGGATGTAATTGGACACGTGGTTGCTCCGGAAAATGCAGCGGCTCCCCTCAGGCAGCTCCGTGTGCTCCACCATGAGGCGCAGCTCCTCCATGAGCCCCGCCGGGGAGAGCGGCTGGAATTCTCCCCGCTCGAACTGGTCCTTCAGCTCGCTTCCGCGGTACAGCATGAGGCACAGCGCCGACCACATGGTGGGCCGGATGGCGGAAATGGCCTCCGCCGTAGCCAGCGCGTGGCGGCGGCTCCCCGGCACGCCTGCCAGTCCGAGGATGGTCATGATGGAGAGCTGCATCCCCGACGCAATGACCCGCTGCCCGGCGGCGACGGATTCCTCACCGGTGACGCCCTTCCGCACGGCGCGGAGTGTCTCCGTATCGCCGCTCTCCATGCCGTAGTACAGGAGCCCCAGCCCGGCCTCGCGAAGCTTTTCCATCTCCTCCGGCGATTTCCGCAGGATGTCCCGCGGCGCCGCGTAGGAGGAGACCCGCTCCAGCAGAGGAAACGCGCGGTGCAGCTCCGCCAGAATGGCCAGCAGCCGGTCCGTATCGAGGACGAACGCATCCCCGTCGGCGAGGAACACCCGCCGCACGGAGCGCTTCCCGTAGTGCTCCGCCAGGGCGATCTGGCGCAGGATGGCCTGGTCGTCCAGCCGCTCGAAGCGCACGCCCCGGTACATATTGCAGTAGGTGCACCGGTTGTGCGCACAGCCCCGCGTCACCCGCAGGATGAAGCTCCGCGCCTCGCTGGGCGGGCGGAATACGGGCGTATCGTACGAATCAAAAAACATTCCTTCCATAGGTCCTCCTTCAGGCCGTTTCTTTCCATTGTACAGGAAAGGCCCTCCCCCTTCCAGGCATGAAAAAAAGGATGGCTGAAAGAGGGGGAAAAAGCCATCCTTTCTCCGGGTGTTCCCGGCCGGTGTGATCCGCGGCCGGAAGGCCTTCTGCCGCGCGCCGGAGCGCGCTGTCTCTATACAATGGAAAATCTGTCTGCTTCACTGTCCCTGTCCGTCAGGGCGCGCCGTCCGCCGCGGAGCGGCTGCGGGCTTCCGCAGAGACGGCATATCCTCCGGCAGGGAGATCCACCAGGGAATATCCATGCTGCGGATGTCTTTTCTTCCTGCGGAGCAGGACTTGCGCGGATACTGTTTCATGGTTCTCACCCTTTCATATAATTCTATAGCATACTATCTTCCTTTGAGATATATAGTATACGATGAATCAGATTTTTGCAAGTCCCTTTTTATAAATAAATTTTAAAATTCCCGACCGCATAGGCAGGGAGCCGCCGCTGTGGTATGATGAGATAAATTCCCTGATTTCCCAAGGAAAGGACTCTATCATGAAAACACTGCAATCCCCCTGCCGCATCGCGGTCGTCCAGGCCGCGCCGGTGCTCTTCGACAAGGACGCCTGCCTCGCCAAGGCGCTCCGCCTCATCGACGAAGCCGCCGCCCACGGCGCTGAGCTCATCGTCTTTCCGGAGCTTTTCATCCCGGGCTATCCCTACGGCATGACCTTCGGCTTCACCGTGGGGAGCCGCACCGAGGAGGGCCGCCGGGACTGGAAGCGCTATTACGACGCGTCCATTCTCGTCCCCGGCCCGGAAACGGACGCCCTCGCCGAGGCGGCGAAGCGGCACGGCATCTATCTCTCCATGGGCATCTCCGAGCGGGACGCCGTGACGGCCACGCTGTACAATTCCAACATTTTCATTTCTCCCGAGGGCACGGTGATGAACCACCGGAAGCTGAAGCCCACGGGAAGCGAGCGCGTGGTGTGGGGCGACGCGGATCGGGATTTCTTCCCCGTGATGGACACGCCCTGGGGCCCCATGGGAAGCATGATCTGCTGGGAGAGCTATATGCCCCTCGCCCGGGCGGCGCTCTACCAGAAGGGCGTGACGATCTACATCTCCCCCAATACGAATGACAATCCGGAATGGCAGCACACCATCCGCCACATCGCCATCGAGGGGCACTGCTACTTCGTGAACTGCGACATGGTCTTCACCCGGGAGGACTACCCGAAGGATCTCTGCGGCGCCGCGGAGGTGGCCCGCCTGCCCGACATGGTCTGCCGCGGGGGCAGCTCTGTCATCGATCCCTCGGGCCACGCCGTGACGGAGACACTCTGGGATAAGGAAGGCATCCTCTACGCCGAGCTGGATATGCAGAAGGTGCCCGCCAGCCGCATGGAGCACGATGTGTGCGGCCACTATGCGCGCCCCGATGTGACGCGCCTCGTCTTCCGGGACGAATGAGCTCCTCTGCAGCGCAATAAAAAAGACGCGCCCTTCGGGACGCGTTTTTTTGCCGGCTTTTTCCTGTCATTTCTGCCAGACCTGTCACTTGTGGCAGGTCTTTATGCTGGATTTCCTCTCTATCATGCGTCTGCATTCCGCTGCAGGGCGGGACAGCGGGCATAAAAAAACG
>OMDW01000178.1_pt1 | contig 16875 bp, 11 predicted proteins | sample 1673661 | NCBI WGS metagenome assembly OMDW01 (sample SAMEA103958118, study PRJEB25191) | human gut metagenome
GAGAAATATATGGCCAATCCGTCTATAACGTATGACAAGTGCAACTTTGAGAGCGTCGACCTGCACACGTCAGATGACCTTGTTCACTGGTCTCCCGCTGTCCCGGTGCTTACCAAGGAAGAGGTCAAGGAGCACGGCGAGATGGGATGGCTCGGACGCATGGGCGTGGCTTATCTGCCCGAAGCGAAGCTCTACGCGCTTTTCATCCAGCATAACAATGCCGTGATGGTGGCTACGTCAGAGAGTCCCGAGGGGCCCTTCAGGTGGAACCACGAGATAGACATGACCGACCGCATCGGTACTCCGAACACCGGCGACCAGACTGTCTTCACCGACCCCGATACAGGCATCTCGTATCTCATCTATTCGTATGGACGCGGCCGCAACAAACAGTATGTGTCGCGCATCGGCATGAAGGACGGGCGTCCCGATCTGCTCGACCTCAAGGAGGTGTGCAAGGGTGAGAGCCGCGAGGGTAACTGCATGTTCAAGCACAACGGCAAATACTATATGGTCGCATCGAATATCTATGGATGGGACGGCTCGCTGACATACTATGTCTCGGCCGACGACATCTATGGCCCATATACTCCGGTCAACGACATGCAGGTGATGCGCGGATGCGAGGACGACTATTCGCACGTGGCACAGACGGGATTCTTCTATACAATCCCCGGCTCTAAAAAGAGCACCGTGCTGTATTGCGGCGACCGCTGGGCCGATTTCGCAGGCAATGGCGTGGGCTATAACCAGTGGATGCCCCTCTCGTTTGCAGGAGATACCCCCGTGCTCAACTCGCTGCACTCGTGGGAGCTCAACGAACAGACAGGCGAGTGGCGTGTGGCACCCGACAACAACTATGTGCTCAACGGCAGCTTTGAGGCCGACCGCCGTTCGGTGCCCCTCTCGGTCAAGCCCCGTCAGGACAAGCTCACCGGGTGGGAGACAGAGATAATCAAAGGGAACAAGGTGGTGATAGACGGCCCTGACTCGCCCCGTCTCAACTTTGACAACACAATGGCGGACCGCCGCATCGTGACGGGCGAGAAGAGCCTCTATTTCGCCGACAAGGTGCCTTTCGAGCGCAAGGTGACCCAGCAGATAGCCTCGACAGAGTCTGTCAAGCTCCCCGACGGGCTATACACCATGACCGCCATGGTCAAGCATACTCCGGGCTTCGGGCATATCACCATGTTTGCCGAGTCGGGAGGCAAGAGGTTCAGCACCGACATTAACAGCAACCACACCCAGTGGATGCCTCTGCGGCTCGAGGGCGTGAGTGTCAGGAACGGAAAGGCTACCGTCGGATTTCATGTCTCGGGCGATGCCGGGGCCGAATGCCAGATAGACGATGTGACCCTCGTGCGTCAACAATGAGCGTGTGGGATTGTTATATAGACAGTGAAAATCCCACAATCCACAGAATATGATAGACCTGAATTCAATCCACTCGCCCGCAGATATCAAGGGGATGTCTATGGACGAGCTGACCGAGCTGTGTGCCGCACTGCGCGAGGCGCTGCTGACCAAGCTCGGCGCACACGGAGGCCATGTAGGCCCCAATCTCGGATTTCTCGAGGCCACGGTTGCCCTGCACTATGTCTTCGACGCGCCAAAAGACAAGATTGTCTATGACGTGTCGCACCAGACATACGTCCACAAGATGCTCACGGGGCGCATGCAGGCGTTCACAGACCCCGCGCACTACAATGATGTCACCGGCTTCACAAACCCGGCAGAGAGCGAATATGACCTGTTCACGATAGGCCACACCTCGACCGGGGTGAGCCTTGCGGGTGGCCTGGCCAAGGCACGCGACCTTGCCGGAGGGCACGAGAATGTCATCGCCGTGGTCGGCGACGGCTCGCTGAGTGGAGGCGAGGCGTTCGAGGGGCTTGATTTCGGCTCGACGCTCGGCAGCAACTTCATCGTCGTGGTCAACGACAACCAGATGTCTATAGCCGAGAACCACGGCGGCCTCTATGCCGACCTGCGCCTGTTGCGCAACACCAACGGTGAGGGTGAGCCCAACTATTTCCGCTCGCTGGGCTATGCATACAGATACGTGAAATATGGCAATGACATCCGCTCGCTTGTCGAGGCGTTCCGTAAGGTCAAGGACTATCCCTATCCCGTGGTAGTGCACCTCAATACCCAGAAAGGCATGGGCTATGCGCCCGCAGAGAGGGACAGGGAGGAGTTTCATTTCTCGGCTCCCTTCGACATCCCCACAGGTGACCCGCTCCGGATCAGCGAGGCCGAGACATGGGACGAGGTCTTCTATCAGACCATCCGTCCCATGATGGAGGCCGACCGCAACGTGGCCGTCATCACCGCCGGAACTCCCGGTGTGATAGGATTCGACGCCGCACGGCGTCGTGAGGCCGGACGCCAGTTCATTGACGTCGGCATCGCCGAACAGGAGGGTGTTGCCCTCGCCTCCGGCATGGCCAAGGCCGGGGCACGGCCCGTGTTCGGCGTGGTGAGCTCGTTCATACAGCGCGCCTACGACCAGCTCTCGCAGGATGTCGCCATCAACAATACTCCCGTCGTGCTCAACATCTGTTATGGCGGCGTAGGCTCGATGACAGACGCCACCCACCTCGGGTGGTTTGACATACCCCTTATCAGCAATATCCCCGGGTGGCTTTATCTCGCCCCGACCTGCCGTGAGGAATATGTCGCCATGCTCCGCTGGGCCGTGCGCCAGACATCGGTCCCCGTGGCCATACGCCAGCCTGAACTCGGTGTGTGGGTGTCCGGCAAGGAGTTTCCCGAGGATTACTCCAATCCGCGTTCCGCCATATGCCACCGGGGCAAGGATGTGGCCATCATCGCCGCAGGGTCGGCATTCCATGCCGCATACGATGCGCTTCCCGCGCTCAGCGAGAAGGGCATCGACGCGACTCTGGTTAACCCCGTATTCCTCAGCGGTCTCGACACCGGGCTGCTCGACAGCCTCAAGGAGAATCACCGTCTGGTCGTGACGATGGAAGACGGCGCCCTCGCCGGAGGCTATGGCGAGAAAGTCGCCCGCTATTACGGCGACACCGACATGAAGGTTGTGTGCCGTGGTGCCGACAAGGAATTCCTCGACAACTACGACCGCAAGGAAGTCATGGACCGCTTCGGCCTCACCACCGCCAGCCTCGTCCGCGACATCCCTGCATTGCTCTGACATAATCTCTACCATCGACAAAAGAGCCGCCCGGGCATCGGGCGGCTCTTTTGTTGTATCAGCGCGAGGCACCGAGGCTAATAAAAATATAAAATATGTTAAATTTAGGGGGGGGTAAATTTTGGTAATTGAAATATTATTAGTAACTTGCGGGCGAAATCTTAAAGATAGGTCTCAGCTATAAAATTTAACTGATAAAATATAATTCTCCGGGGTTATGGAACAATAATCCTATCCCGACACGATATCGACATGACATTACGGTCGGGTGCATTGTCAATACCCGTATTGTCAGTGGAAAAATACAGATGATTCAATTTATAGAACAAACAAAATGAAACAGAAACCAATCATTCAGAAACTTGTGCTGCTGACGTTGATGCTGCTGTGGGCGGTTGCCGTCTCGGCTAAGGAATTTACAATTGACGGCATCACATATAGAGTCATATCTGAAACAGACAAAACCTGTGCCATTATATCGGCGGATAATACGGCAATAGCTGCCAACCTGTCGTTACCGAGTGTAGTTGAAATCTCAGGCAGAGTAAATACTTTTGTGTATGATGTGAAGAAAATTGAAAACAGGGCTTTTATGAAATGTGAGAATCTCGTTTCAATCTCTATTCCCGGTTCAATATCAAAAGTAGGATATGAGGCATTTTTTGGATGTCGCAATCTCAAAACAGTTACTTTTGAGCCTTCCTCTACACCGCTGGTGTTCTTTAGGGATGAAATGTCAGTCTCAAGAACATTTTGCGGGTGCAATAAATTATGCAATTTAATTATCGGTCGTCCATTGAAAGCAGAGTCTGAGAATTTGTGGTCTCTTCAGTGGGGATATTGTGAAATATCGCCTTATAAATACATTGAAGATTTCACAATAACCGAGATGACAATCCTTGACGGCACGGACATATCTACCGGCGACGATAAGAAATTCGAGCTTTTCTCCAAGAATGTCCATACGCTTAAAGTGGGTAAGAATCTTATCGGTGAAATCGGTTATAATGCCTATAAAGGATTGTATAACCTTGTAATGAAGGAATGCCAGCCTGATGCAGATGCCAAGTTTTCAGACAGGCAGTATCTTCTCACTAAGACCTATGTGCCCAAGGGTTCGATGTCGGCATATCGTGCATCCGAGGGCTGGAGCAGGTTCTACAGTATGAACGAATATGATAGCGATACATTCAATCCTGCGACTCCGCTTCCTAAAGTATACGATATCGCTTCGGACGGCCTGTATTTCAAGCTCCTTGATACGGGTGATCTCAAGTTTAAGGTGACATATCGCGGGACGCGTGACGGCAAGCCGGTGCCCTCTTATTCCGATGATGTGGAAATACCCTCCTCCATTTCATTCAACGATTTCGATATAGATGTGATTGCGGTTGGCGCGGAGGCATTTGCAGAATGTGAAGGACTTACCTCGGTAACAATACCCGAAACTGTTTTCAGGATAGGGGAGGATGCCTTTCGCAACTGTAGCTCTCTCAACACTATCTCAATCCCTGCAAGTGTGAATTATTTAGGGATGAGAGCGTTCAGAAATTGTAAAAATCTTGAATCAGTAGAATTTGAGTCTACGGATGATCCCATATATTTTAGTAATGATTATAATGTGTATGGTTACATTGTCGGCGACCAGTTTTCCGGGTGTGAGAATCTGAGGGAAATAGTTCTCGGGCGTAAAACAGACCCTCAGATCAATATGCATGTCCAGGCAATCGGGGGCTACAATGCGAGACAATTCGGATTAGAGACTGTGACCGACCTTGTAATTGCCGACGGTGCGGATGTGAAGTTGCTGAAAGAAGATTTTCTGAGGAATGAGATAAGGAATCTGACGTTCGGCAGGAACCTTAAAGGATGGACGGAGGTAAATTCTCATACCTATTATAATATACAAACCGTCACAGTGATGGATGAGGTGCCGAAGCCTTGTCTGATGTTTTCGGATTACGATTATGAGAAAATCCATCTTTATGTCCCGAAGGGGACTCTGGCGGCTTATAAGGCTGCCGATGGATGGAAGAATTTCCTGAATATCAGTGAGTCGGGCGAGTCGGGTATCGAAGATACCGGTGTGACGGCGCAGAAGACGGTTGTCGGGCGCTATGACCTGTCGGGCCGGCAGGTGGCCGACGGTTATCGCGGCGTGACCATAATCCGCTACTCCGACGGCTCGGTCGAGAAGACCCTGCGGAGGTGAATCACTGCCATAGAGTCGTGTCGCGCAATCATCCTGTCAGAGATGATGTGACTACCGCGGATTCATGTTGTCATCTGACGGGTTGAGCGATTGCGATTGGCAAAGTCTGTTGGTAAGGTCATGGTAGCCGTTTCTCGACACGGGACAGTAAATGCCGCTCGTGAGGGTGACTCTATCGGTCGACAAGGAGATGACATGGCGTATGTTGACGGCATAAGATTTGTGTATTCTGACAAAGACGCCGGGATCGAGCTGCGCCAGGATGGCCTTGAATGTGGCGCGCACCGTCAGCACCTCGCCTGCGGTGTGAAGGCGTACATAGTTCTCCATGGCCTCGGCCATTATCACCGAGTTCTGGTGTAAGCGATGCAGTGTCCTGTCTGCCCTGACCAGCAATGCGGGTGTGCGGTTGTCTGTGAGCGCAGCGGCTTTTGCCACAGCCCGTGCGAAGCGGCTGTATGACACAGGTTTGACAAGATAGTCGGCCACATCGAGGTCGAATCCTTTGATGGCATATTGCGGATAGGCTGTCACAATCACGATTGCTGCCGACAAAGGTGCGGTCTCGAGAAATTCCAATCCCGAGATGCCCGGCATCCGTATGTCCATGAACACGATGTCGGCATGTCCGGCTTCAAGAAACCTGGCAAGCTCAACCGTGTCGCGGCACAGGGCTACGCACTCCAGTCCGTCAGTGCGCGTGACATACTCCAGCAATCCCTCGCGTGCCAGTGGTTCGTCGTCTACTATCACGCAGGTAAGTATCTTCCCGTTCATAATTTCAGGATTAGTTCTGTCAAAAAACGGCTCTCTTCTCTCCACGACAAGAAAGTATGTTTGCCGGGATAGAGTAACTCGAGACGGCGTTTCAGGTTTCTCAATCCCGTGCCATACCTGCCTTCGGATGTCCCGGCACAGGTGTTGTCGGTATGCAGGGTCAGAGTGTCCGCGTTCTGTGATATGGATATTGATATTTCGAACGGAGCCGTGCAATGCTTGAACGTATTCTCGACCAAAGGCATAAGCAGGTGGGGGTATATCTTCATCGCAGGGTCGGGTGTGGCGATATCAAGAGCGACGTGCATCCTGTCGCCAAAACGTAGCAGAGAGAGACTCACATACTTTCTGACCGCCTCGATCTCGGTGCTGACTGTCACCTTACCCTCGCCAGAGTATATCTGATGTCTCAGAAGTATGGCAAGGTCTTCGACAGCCTCGCGGGCTCGCGAGTTGCGGGCATCAATGAGGAAATAGACAGTATTGAGCATATTGAACAGGAAATGCGGATGATATTGCGCCCTCAGGGCTTCCAGTTCGGCCTTCAGTCCCTCTGCCCGGGCTTCCTCGAGAGCCCGGGCAGTATCCGACGATTTCATCCACAAATACAGCCACAGCGATATCAGCACAGATACCACGAGGGGAATGGTGAAATGTCCCGGCTCGCGAAACAGCCTCAGTCCGTTGCTGCACGTGGTCACCAGTCCGCAGAGTATCAAGGCCCCGACAGCAACAATGCCGTATTCTGCCAAAGTCGACAGTTGCCTGCGGGCACAGATACGGCGCCATGCCACAATGAGATAGAACCCTGTGTATGCCCCGGCGCAGACGGCAAGGAACTCGACGAGTATGAACCATGCCGGATTGTCCAGATAGTCGTCATGGCGCGGTATATCATTGGCGATGCGGATGGTGAGGAAGATTATCGCTCCGTATATTAGCGGAAAGACGGGGTGGAATCGTTTCATCACTGCAAATTTACACGTTTTATCTCGTCTGGCAAGTCTTTAGCATATCCTTTGCCTATGGTCTTTCCTGAACGGAATCTTATTGACACGCTCACCCCGATACGCCGCATTTCCTCGGCTTCGCGCTCGTCCGTCATGGCTGTGCGCCCTCCGGGAAGTATTATCGCCGAGCGGCGCCGGTTGGTGTCAAACGGATCGTTTATGAACAGTGTCACGTTGCCCAGTCCATGCGGCAGTGACTTGCGCACTCCGGCGTAGACCTTGCCCGAGGTATCGGTGAGGGCCTGCCCGTAGACCATCCGCCCGCAGTATGTGCCTGACAGTTCTGCACTCCAGCCCGCGGGAAGATGGAACAGGCATCTTATGTCTGCCATAGGTGTGAGCCTTGATGCCGGAGGAATGTTTGCCCCTTGCGGAAATCCATATCGGTTCCAGATCGCCGACGCAGAGGCCGACACCGCGAGCCATCGTGCCGGACGCAGATTGACCGCCGACACTCCCAGCGTCGCAGATGTGTGATGCGGCAGGTTCTCGGGCATCACATATACACGTCCGTTGTCTGTCTCTGTATAGCATCGGGCGATGGCGCCGTCGGTGAGAATCGCGCCCAGTGACACGCGCAGCCATCCTGCATGGCTCCACGACAGGTGCAGGTTGTGCGATATTGCCGGACGCAGCCTTATGTTTCCGGCTACATAGGTGATGTCATCGAATATGTGGACAAAGGGATTCAGGTCGGCATATCGCGGCCTTGAAGTGCGCCGTCCGTATGATAGCCCGACGGCACTACTGCCGACGGTCTGCATTATCACAGATGCCGAGGGAAACAGCTCGGTCTGAGCATGCCGTAGCCGGGGAGCATCTTCTCCGCTGAATCTCGACCTCACCCCTGTGCGCTCGGCCCGTAGTCCGGCGGTGGCTGTCACGGCACCATATCTCATGCGGGCTTCGGCATATAGGGCCTCGTTGTCCTCGAGATGGCCGAACCGTGACTTGCGGCTGTCCCCTCCGGCGTATGTGCCCTCATTCTTCATGTCGACCACCGACACTCTCGCCCCGGCCGACATCCACCAATGTCCCGAAATGGTATGATGCCAGTCTATGGTGCCTACATACCCCTTCGTAGTTCCGCCCGTATCGCCGTTGACAGGTGCTGTGGTATCCGACGTGATATGCTGGCGTTCGTCACCCCGGTTGTCGAAAAAATCTATGCCGATCTCTACCGCACTTTCAGGCGACGGTAGCTTCCATGAGGCAAACGCTGTCCCGTGTAGCGTACGTGTGGCAAACCGTGCGGCATTCCATGTCTGTGAGGGGATATCGCCGGGGGACGTCAGTGTAACCATGCATGCCCTTTCCCGGCGGTTGGCGCTGTTGTATGTGAGTGTCGCTCCGGCCGTCAGCATCTCTGTCGGCATTAGCTGCATTGATGCGCTCACGTTGTTCATCGCGTCGTGCCGTGTGCGTCTGTACTCCTGTATCAGCATATCTTCGGTGCCGTCGACAGGGCGCAGAGTGTAGAGACGGGAGGGCTGTCTCGCCCCGGCCCATGTATAGGCCAGCGATGCCATGGCGCGCGACGTGCTGTATGCCCCACGGATATTGCCATATCCCTCCACACCACGCAAGGTGCGTATCCGGGCAGACGAGTTGAGGGTGAGTCCGCGGTCGGTATGCTTGCGCAGCCGTACGTCTATCACAGTCTGGCTCGACGAGGCATCATCCTTTGCCGACGGTGTTGTGCGTATCCGTATGTCTGCCACAGCGTTTGCCGGAAGGGATTTCAGATAGTTTGTCAGTTCGCTGCCTTTGAGGGCCCCCTTGCGTCCGTTGATGGTGACTGTGATTCCTCTGACACCATTGACCGAGAGGGAGCCGTTGCTGTCAGTCGAGACTCCGGGCAACGAGGATATGGCGTCGAATGCGCTCCCGCCACTCCCGGACAGTGTTGCCGAAGGGGTGTAGGTTGTCATTCCCGGGGTCACTATGGCCTCGGCCTTATGTGCCGTCACCACGACCTCGCCAAGTGTATCAGCCGTCTCGACGGTCTGTGCCGATGCAAGTGACGGCACCATGAGTAATGCGATTGTCAAGGATTTCATGTCACAAAATTACCGTATCTCCTGCGTAGAGGCCGGATAATTGTGACAAACACCTCGCTCCTGGTGACAAGCCTAAGACTCCTTCGGCCCTACTCGAGCAGAGCGTTGCGGAGGATGGTGGCGTTGTTGTGCACGGGGTCGTGCGAGGAGTATAGGAGCGTGACTTTGGGCCGGGTGGCAAGCTCTTTCTTGAGCTCGGCGAAGGCCGGATTGTTCATGAGCTCCGCGCGGTATCGCCGGGCAAATTCTACCCATCGGTCTGTCGGGTCGGCGTGAAACCATTCGCGCAGCTCGGTCGAGGGGGCAATATCCTTGTCCCAGAGGTCATAGTGGAAATTCTCGTGTGAGAGGCCGCGTGGCCACAGGCGGTCTACATAGACACGGTAGCCGTCGTCGGGGGTGGCGGCCTCGTAGGCACGCCGGATGTCGTAGATAGTTTTCATATAATTACAACACCCTGAGCGCCGTAGGGTTCAGATGCCCTTGCGGAGCCATGCGCCGCTCAGCAGTCGCCACAGGAAGATGGCGCCGCGGAAGGTCAGCTCTATGCACATGGCCAGCCATACGCCGTCGAGTCCCATGGTCGGGGCGAGGATGGCGGCGAGCGGAAGCCTGACAAGCCAGATGCTGCCGAAATTCATGCAGGCGGGGAGTATTGTATCGCCGACACCGACCATGACACCGTAGGCCACGATGGCGGCGGCAAACATAGGTTCGGCGAAAGCCTCGATGCGCAGGGCCGATGCACCGAGGTCTACAATCTCGCGCACGGGGCTCATCAGCTCCATCACCGCCGGGGCGAAGATGTATAGCACCACTCCCATCAACGACATGGTGACCATGCCGAGGGCGGTGGTGATATATCCGAACCGTCGGGCCAGGTCCTTGCGCCCTGCGCCATAGCTCTGGCCCACGAGGGTCGTCGCCGCGTCGGCTATGCCATAGCCGGGCATATAGCACAGGCTCTCGGCAGTCACGGCAAATGCGTTGGCGGCGATGGCAAAGTTGCCCAGGGGCGCCACGATGACGGTGACGGCAATCTGGGCGCCGCAGATTACGGCATGTTCCAGTGTCATCGGAGCCGAGATGCGCAACGCCTTGCGCAACACCCCGCGTGTGGGCCTGAATGAGCCCCGGGTGCCGTGTAGCCTCAGGTCGGGCTGTATGCGCAGCAGATAGAACATCATGGCTCCGGCGGTGATGGCTTCGGCCGACACCGTGCCGAGGGCCGCTCCGAGCACCCCTAATCCCGCGCCGGGGATATGGATGCACATACCGAGCAGAGTGACGGTGCGCGAGGGGAAGATGAGCAGGAAATTGAACATCACGTCGAGCACGCACATCATCACGTTGAGCGCGCCCGGCACCTTCATGTTGCCCGCGCAGCGCAGCATGGCGCCTCCAAGGTAGTTGTAGGTGAGGAGCGGGAGGGCAAGCACGAAGACAAGGAAATAGAGCGACGCCTTGGGGCACACCGCCTCGTCGCCCCCGAGCCAGTGCGGCAGCGGGAAGGCCACGGCCGAGGCCACGGCAGTGACGCATAGGCTGAAGAGCAGGCACGCCACGATGCTCTGGCGCAATATCGAGCGGGCCTTGTCAAAATCGCCCGCGCCGACGCTGTGGGCCACCTGGACGGAAAATCCCATCGTCACCATCGAGCATACGCCCCAGCATAGCCACAGGCTGGTCGAGACGAGTCCGACCGAGGCCGAGTCGTCAGCCCCGAGACGTCCCACCATGGCCGCGTCGATATACTGCATCATTATGCTCGAGAGCTGTGCCATCATGGCCGGCCACGAGAGCATGGCGGTCAGCCTGAGCTGCTGGCCGAACGAGAGGGGCTTGCCCGAGCGTATGAGCGAGATGTCTGTCACGATACGGGGCTGAGGGTGTCGCAGATGCGGCGCAGCCCTTCGGCAAGCAGGTCGCGGGGACACGCCATGTTGATGCGTATATACGAGTTGTCGCCATACATCGCGCCCGAGTTGACCCATACGCCCGTGCGGTCGAGCAGCAGATGCTCGGCCTCGTCTCCCGTAAGTCCGAGTGCCGAGATGTCGACCCACCCCAGGTATGTGGCCTCAAGACGCGCCACCGGGCACATCGGCAGACGCTGAGCCAGTGTCTCGCGCAGCATCTGCCAATTATCGTGCAGATATGCGCGCAATGCGCCGAGCCACTCCTCACCTTCGGGGGAATAGGCGGCCTTGAGGGCCTCGACCCCGAAGGGGTTGACGTCGCAGACCTCGTTGATATTGATGGCGCGGTCTATGAGCGCGCGTGTCCCGGCGTCCGGGCAGACGATGTTGGCTATCTGCAGCCCGGCGGTGTTGAAAGCCTTGGAGGGGGAGAGGCAGATGACCGCCGAGGGATCCACCGTGCCGTATGGCACATACTCGGTGCCCGGGGGAGTGAGCTCGCAGTGAATCTCGTCGCTCACCACCGTGATGCCGTGACGGCGGCATATCTCTGCCACCCACTCCAGCTCGTGGCGCGTCCAGAGTCGCCCGGCTGGGTTTGCCGGATTGCAGAGCAGCAGCATGCGGGCCTCGGGGCGCGCGCACAGCTCCTCGAGACTGTCGTAATCCATGCGGTATGTGAACTCGCCCCCGTCGCACTCCTCGCGGATAAGTGGATTGTCGAGTCTCAGGCAGCCGTTGTTGCGTATCGACGAGAAGAAGCAGTTGTAGACCGGGGGCTGCACGATGACCCCCTCGCCCGGAGGTACGAGCGCCTTGATTATGGCCGAGATGGCCGGGACAACCCCCGAGGTATAGATTACTTTGGCCTGGTCAATGACATATCCGTGGCGGCGTCCGAACCACGACACCAGCGAGTCATAATATTCCTCGCCGACGAGTGTGTAGCCGAATACTCCATGCTCCACGCGGCGCCGCAGCGCCTCGATGATGCAGGGAGCGGTCTTGAAATCCATGTCGGCAACCCACAGGGGGAGGGTTTCGGGACGGGTGTCCCACTTGTACGACCCGGTGCCGCGGCGCGATGGGGCGGTGTCGAAATCAAAATGTGACATCCGTCTGCTCTATTATACAGCTTGCGGGCTGGAGTACATGCTCGTCCAATATGAGCTTCTTTATTGACGGTACCTTTATGGAGCCCGAGCGGGGGTTCTTGACCGAGGTCACGGGCGACAGGATTGTAGCACGCAGGTCAGAGTCCTCAAAGGCCAGGTCAGCGTCGGAGTCAAACGTGCAGTCCTCGAGCACCAGTCCATCGCAATAGCACAGGGGCTGTGTGCCGCTGATGTGGCAGCGCACCAGGCGCAGGTTCTTCGAGTGCCATCCAAGATACTCGCCGGTGAGGCGCGAGTCGCATACGGTGACATCCTCGGTGTTCCAGAAGGCGTCCTTCGAATGGATGTCGGCGTTCTGTATCACCACATTCCTGCAATACTGGAACGAATAGTTGCCATGCTGCTCCCAGTCCTTGATGCTGATGAAATCAGAGTGCATGAACAGGTAGTCGGCATTGGCAACCTTGACCCGGTTGATGCGTATGTCGCGGCAGTGCCAGAAAGTCTCCTGTGCGTCGGGAATCTCGACATCCTCGAGTGTTATCCCCTCCATCTCGCGGAACATCTTGGGGGCCTCCACACGGGTGCGCCTCATCACGCAGGCCTTCGAATACCATAGTGCGGCCCTGGCTCCCGAGGTGAACAGCGAGTCGTTTATCTCGAAGCTCTTGACATGCCAGAAAGGATATTTTCCCTCAAACCGGCAACGGTCTGCCACGATGTCCGAGCAGCATTTCAGCGCAGACTCGCCGGCATGGATTGTGACGTTTTCAAGTCTCAGATGGTGTGATGCGAAGAGCGGCCTCTCGCCGCCAAATTCCTGGTTTTCTATGACGGTCATTGATGTTGATTGAATGGATTCCTGTATCGTCGGGCCAGCTGCATGGCAAAATGGCCGAAAAACCTCACATCGTCTATGAAATATCTCCTGAACATGCGGCGCGGCTCCTTGAGGAAACGGTAGAACCACTCCATGCATATCTTCTGCACCCAGCGCGGTGCACGCTTTATGTTTCCCGCCTCAAAGTCGATGGTCGCGCCGAGGGCCATCCACAGCTTCACGCCGGGCATCATGTCGCGGTGAGCCATTATCCATTTCTCCTGTTTGGGAGCCCCCACGCCCACCAGCACCACGTTGGCTCCCGAGGCATTGATTATGTCGGCTATCTCGCGACATTCGCCGGAATTCTTCTCGAACCCGAACGAGGGTGAGTGCGCGCCCACCACAATCCCGCGCCCCACACGGGCATTGATGCGGCGCATGGCCTCGTCGGCAACACCTGGACGAGCCCCCAGCAGAAAGATACGGCAGTCGGGGTCGTCGGCATGGTGCATGTAGTAGTGTCCGAAGAACGAGCTCCCGGGTATTGCCTCAGGTATGGGGTCACGGAGCGCACGCGAGCACATCTGCAATATGCGGCTGTCGCATACCACCCATTCGGCCTGACGGTAGACGTCATAGAACTCGCGGTCTCTCTGCAGCTTGACCAGGTGGTCGAGGTTGGGCGTGACAAGTACTCCCTCGTGCAGGGTGTCAAGCAGCTCGGCGAGCGTGATGCGGCGTATGGGTATGTTGAGGATTTTGACGGTGTCGGTCATGGTATTGCAAAGTTACAAAAAGTTTTCGTGAAAACAAACCGTCATTCATCCCGGGCACCCTATAGCCCCGCGGATGCGGGGCGTGGATGTAGGACGTGGATAGTCATGAGCGGATATCATGCGTCCGCCAGGACGCGGATTTACCAGTAACCGGGTACGCCGGAGCTTTGCGTAGGCGTGCCCGGTTAGTCATGGATAGATATATGGCGTCCGTAGGACGCCGATTTACTACGCTGCCTGACGACGTGGATATGTCGTGTCGTAAATCGGCGTTCAGCCGGACGCCCAGAGGGGTGGATCGGTCTGTCCGGGCACGCCTGCGCGGGGCTCCGGCGTACCCGGTTACTGATAAATCGGCGTCCTATCGGACGCCTGTGAGAGTGGCGGTCTGGTCGGGTACGGCGGTGGGTAGATGCGTCCGCAGGACCCTGAACCTTTGGGTGATAGAGCCCCGCGGATGCGGGGCGTGGTCTTAATAGCCTCGGGGCTTGCCCCGAGGTTTGGGATGATATGTGGTCTGCGGCCCCCGCACGGGGGTCGCGGCACGTAGGCCGTGGTGCTCGGACCCCCGTGCGGGGGCCCGAATGTGTATGTGCGATTGAGACCTATGGGCAAGCCCATAGGCTATTATGGCGGTGCCCCGCGTCCGCGGGGCGCAGATGCGGTAGCTCGGCTGCGGTGGCGTGGATGCGGGGCGCGGTTGGGGAAAATAAAAGCCACCCCGGGGGGGAACCCGGGGTGGCGGTATGTAAGGTTATGTCCGTGGGGACGGATTACCAGTTTTCAGCATCAAAATGAACGACGTCATCTTCAATCTGAGGATAGAGACCTGTGGTATTGGGGTTGTTCCAGCCACGGAGTCCCTCGTTAGAGTTGCCCTCGGTCTGAACGAATACCAGGTTCATCCATGCGGGACGGCCCTCAGTGTTGAAACGGGCTGCCTTGATCCAGTTGGTGCCGTCATAGCCGCGCTCAACCGAATAGTTGAGGCGCTTGATGTCCCAGAGGGTCTGACCCTCGCCCCACAGCTCGACACGCTTCTGGAATACAATCTCCTCGATGATATCCTCGGGAGTGGTCTTGTTGCAGGAGTACTGGCTGTAGCGGTATGTCTTCATGAAATCGACGAGTGCCTGTTTGCCTGCAACGGCATTATCGTGAGCCTGTGCCTCAATCGAGATGAAATACATCTCCTCGAGACGCATCACGATGTTTGCGCCGGCCGATGCAATCGAGTAGTCACTGAGCTCGCCCTGATTGGGACGGAACTTGAGGGCTACAAGCTGGTGGTTGTTGCTCCATGCAATCTTGCGGGCATCATCGGCCAGCGAGGCAGCGTTGAATTTCAGCTTGAGCTGCATGGTCACGTCACCCTTCTTGGCCGACCATGACTGCTTGCGCCAGTCATTGTTGTTGATACGGCTGTAGAATTTCCAGTCGGGATCGAACTCGGCACCTGCAGCTGAGTAGCCGTAGACAGCCTCGGGCGACAGGAACGACACGAAATTACAGATACCTGTGGTCACGGCACGGTTCTCGGCGGTGAGCTGGGTGCCCCACATCCATGAGCTGTTGCCGGTGGGTGTGTTGAAGCCGGTCTTCGGGTCGGTCCATTGAGCCTCGGTGAGGGGTGAGCCGCCATGTTCGGCTATGGCCAGATCGGCATATTTCTTGGCGTTGGCATAGTCCTCGTCCCACATGTAGAGGCGGGCATAGAGGCCATACACACATGCAAGGTCGGGATAGAGGATGGTATTGAGTTCCTCGGGGGCCTTGCCTATGTTCTCTTCGGCATACTGCAGGTCAGAGAGGATGAACTGGAACATCTTCTCGTGAGTTGCACGGGGATTGTTGGAAGCCTCTGCCTGGGTGGTCTTCTCGGTCACGATAGGATATGTGAGGCCGAGGACATCGTTTCCGTCCGAGTTTACCGAAGAGGTCTTGTCGCAGGGAAGGTACTCGAACCAGCGGGCCACATCGAGATATGCCATGGCGCGGAATGCGAGGGCCTTGGCACGGCAGCCCTGTCCATCCTCTGTCTCGATGCCTTCGGGGAAGGTACCGGCAGCCTTGTTGATGGCCAGGATGAGCTTGCCGTAATAGTTGAGGATAATCTGGGGCATCCAATAACCCGCATCATTGTAGCCCTGTGCCCAGTATGCGAACTGGTCATAGTTGGTACCGTTGGGGTTGATTGTCATGTCGCCGGTCATGCGGTCGCGGATGATCTGCATACCCGGATAGCCTATGTCCGAGTGACGGTCCGAGTTGTCGGAGTTGCAAAAGATCATCGTCGAGGGTATGGCGGCGAGTGTCGCCATACCGGCCTGAGTTGAGCTGTTGAGCTGATTCTGGTCGAGTGTGCTGCCACCGGGGGTTACCTCCTCGACACACCCTGTGGTGGTGAGTGTCAGGGCCGATGCGCACAGCAGGGTCAGCGGGATGAATATTCTGGATTTCATTGTTGTTTCGGAACTTTTATCGGATTAGAAAGTCACGTTGATACCGCCTGAGAGTGTGCGGACGGGAGAATAGTATGCCGAGCTTGAGCTACCTGTGATGGACTGCTCTTTGGCTCCGCTTGCGGTAAGGCCCTGTGCCATGCTCTGACGGGGGTCAAGACCCTTGCGCTTAGACCAGATGGCCACGTTGTCGGCCGAGAAATAGAAGCGTACGCGCTCTATCTGGATTTTCTTGGTTGCCTTGGCGGGGAGGGTATAACCGACGTTGATGCTCTGGAGAGCCAGATAGCCGGCGTTGGTGAGGAAGCGCGACGAGCTACGCGAGATGAACTGGTCGCCATATACGAAGCGGGGGATGCTTGCGCCTGTGTTCTCGGGGGTCCATCCCTTGAGGACGTCCTTGTGAATGGCGCCACCCTTGGACTCCGAATAGGGAGAGCCCATGAGGCCGGCGTAGGTAGAGTCATATACCTTGCCTCCTACCTGATAGTTGAAATCGACAGATGCGTCAAATCCATAAAGGTTGGCGTAGATGCCGAAGCC
>OMDW01000184.1_pt1 | contig 16749 bp, 9 predicted proteins | sample 1673661 | NCBI WGS metagenome assembly OMDW01 (sample SAMEA103958118, study PRJEB25191) | human gut metagenome
TCCCAAAATTCCCAAATCTCCCATAACTCCCAATCCTCCCAAAACTCCCATTAATTCCCATCCCCTCTCATTCCCCCATCAATATCCCTCATTTCTCCTCCGATACTCCCGTCTTGCGCGGCTCATCTCCTCCCTGATTCCCCCATTCTCCAGAAAATCGCGTTTGGCCTTCTCAATCAGTCTGACCAACAAATACAGCTCCTGACGAATCATCGTGATGCAGAGATTAGCCAACGTCACATCATCCCTCAAAGGCGCAATCCTCCGATATAATTCCGAATCATTATTGACCCTGCAGAAATCCCTCACCCGTCGTTGTTTCTCCTCATCCCACAACCCCAGTCCCCTTACCCTCAGGTAATCCTCATAATCAGCCAGAAGCTCATCGAAACTCGCCTTAGCGACATTGAAAAGCTTGATTTCAGTCTCGCGGGAAGTAACCGCCGCAGCCGACCCCTCAATGATATTCTGTTTCCCGCTACGCGCCGCCTGCACCATCTGGTCGACCGTCCTGTCCTTCTTGTCCAGAAACCGGGTGGCAAAATGAAAAGTCAAATCATAGATACACTCCCCCTTCTTATAAACAATCAGTCCCCTGTAATCCCCAATCGGTCTTATAAACCCCTTATTCTCAGCATTCATACCAATCTCTCCTCATTATATTCATTGTCTGTAATTATCACCCCAAAGATAACCAAATTCCCCCACATCCCAAAATCCCCTCCCAAAATTCCCAATTTCCCCATAACTCCCAATATTCCCAATCTTCCCATAACTCCCAATATTCCCAATCTTCCCACAATAAATCTCCCTGATATATAGGGCGCAATGGGGGATTTTGTTTAACTTTGCGGATGAGGGACAATCATTCGCGTTTTACCCGACAATATTCCACTCTAATCATTTATCACTAATGAACAAATATTTACTATTTCTGGCTGCGGCGGCACTGTTCCCGTTGCTCCCGCAGGCCTCCAATCCTCTGCCGAGGAACGGCCTCGCCGAAAGCAACCTCCGGGAGATTCGTCCCGGCCAATTGTCACGGTTGCGTGTGGCCAAAGCCCCGGCTGTCAGTCTTCCGGCACAGTTCCCCCTGCTGACCCAGGAGGATTTCGACCAGGCCACTGTCATCGACGGAAACGGTGACGGCAAGACCTGGAAGTTCGAGAAAGGCTACCCTGACGGAGCCGCCTGCTATGAGGGACTTGGGGTCTCAGGCGCAGCCGACGACTACCTCGTCCTCGGTCCTGTCAGCTTCAATGCCCCTTCCGGAAGCTATAACCTGTCGCTTGAGGCCAAGCAGACAGCCCGTCCCGAGACATTCGAGATTTGCCTCTCCCCGACCGGCACAGCCGCCGACGCGATGACCATATACAGCTGCGCAAGTGTGCCAAACATGAACTACGGCGTGCTGACCTCGGAGTTCTCCACCCCGGCCGGGGAATACTATGTGATGGTCCACTGCAACTCCCCAGAATGGGGCATATCCCTCTACGTCCGCAACATCGCCATCGAGGCGGTGGCCCAGGAGGGCTTCACCGTCCCCTTCGAGATGGTGCCACTGGCCACAGAGAGCCGCCATTTCCAATTCATCGACGCCAACGAGGATGGCAAGACCTGGAAATACGACACCGCCAACGAGGGCATGGCCTATGAATACAGCCAGACTGAGGCCGCTGACGATTACCTCCTTTTCCCCGAAATCGAGATTCCAGAGGCAGGCAACTACAAATTCTCCTTCGATGCCCGCTGCTGGGGCAACGGGGAGTCTGTCGAGGTGTTGTTCGGCCAGGGTGACGACCCCACCCGGTTCACCGAACTCTTCGCCGACCCGACAGTAGGCACCGAGACATACCGCCGCGAGGTGGTGTTCACCGTGGCCGAACCGGGCCTTTACCGTCCGGCCCTGCATTGCTCCTCACCGGCCAACCGCTACAAGCTCCTGACCCGCAATTTCCGCCTGGAGGCCACCGACGAGGCTCCCGCCCGTCATCTTCCCGTCGACTTCCCCGATACCCGCGAGATATCCGCCGCCACCAGCTTCACCCCCTCATTCATCCTCCCCGACAACTCCCGGGTGAAAATCACCATGGAGGTCAAAGGTGACGCGGTGGAGGTGTCGATGGGGAATGCCCCCGCCGACGCTGCCCGGCAGTCACTCTTCACCCTCGACTCCACCGAGGAGTTCACCACCGTCAGCCGCGTCATAAGTGTCGCGCAGGGTGGCATCCGCTACCTCGGCCTGAACACCGAAGGTGAAGCCCAGGTACGCGCCATCACCCTCCAGCTTGTCAGCGAGGGTGACATCTACGCCCTCCCCTTCTCGATGCAGCCCACCAAGGAGGAATACAACGAGTTCCAGACCGTCAACGCCAATGGCGACGACGGCGTATGGAGCTACTACGAGCAATTCGGGGCTGTCCGCTACAACTTCTCGGTAGACAACGATGCCGACGACTGGCTGATTCTCCCCGCCGTCAACATCCCCTCCACCGACGCCATGATACGTTTCGCCTTCAACGTGCGCGGAATGGGTGAAAGCCCCAAGTTCACCGAGACCTACGAGGTATGGGAGGGTGAGACCCCCGACCCCGCCTCAATGCGCAAAATCCATACCTCCCCTGAAATCCGCAACGAGGCATTCACCCCGATGGAATTCTCCTTCGCCCCGACCCACACCGGCAAGACCTACCTCGCCGTGCGTGCCACCTCGAAAAAGAATGCCTTCCATCTATTCCTCCGCGACTTCGTGGTGGAGGCTGACGGCCGCCAGACCACCGTCCCGGCCCCCGTCTCAGACCTCGCCGCCACAGCCGCCCCGATGGGTAGCGAGCAGGCGATAGTGAGCTTCACGATGCCGCTCCTCAACGAAGCCGGCGATAACCTCGGTTCAGACATCAATCTGGAAGCGACAGTCACCACCTCCGCCGAGACCAAGACCCTCACAGGAAAGCCCGGCGACCCCATGGACGTTGAAATCCTCAACGGCCAGGGCTACGGCAATGTCACCGTGACCGTCAGCAACGCCGCAGGGGCTTCAAATCCCGCCACTGTCAGGGTCTACACCGGTCAGGATGTCCCGGCCCCCGTCACTGACCTCGTGGTGACCTGCAGCGAGGACAACCGCACCATGACATTGCGCTGGACACAGCCCTCCGAAGGAGCCAACGGCGGTTATGCCGACCCGGCGCAGATGACCTATGTCATCCGCCACTCATCGGGAGGTGGCTCCTACACCCGCGTGGGTGAGACCCAGGGGGTATGCGAGTATGTCTACTCCATCCCCGAATCCTACCCTCTGGCGATGCACTACCTCGCCGTCAGCGGTTCCAATGTCGCCGGTGAGTGTGAGACACCCCGTGGCAAGGGTGTGATGCTCGGCAAGCCCTACGAAATCCCCGCCATGGAGGAGTTCGCCGACGGCGAGATAACCCTCCAGCCCCTCGCGATGGACAAACCCGGTGAGGACTACACACTCGACTGGTATTTCGACAACCCTGCCGAAGCCCTTCCGGAAGCCGCCAACGCATCGGGCAAGGCCCTCATCGCTTTCACACAGGAGGAGGGTGCCGCCCGTGGTTCGCTCCACCTCCCCAAGTTCTCGACCCTCACAGAGGATGGCGCGAGACTGGTGCTGCGCATCTACAACCATCCCCACTGCGCCGTAACAGAGGTCAGCGCCCTCACCTTCGACGGCCCTGTCTCGATTGCCACAATCGAGCCTTCCGATGTCGCCGGATGGCAGACCTGCTCCCTCCCACTCCCTGCCGAACTGATGAACCGCCAGTGGATCGAGCCGGTGATTGACTTCGGTTTCACAGGCAACCACGACGATGAAATCTGGATGCTCGACGCATACGGAATGGATAATTACTTCGACCACGAGCTGACCCTCCGCGAGACCGCCGTACACTCCTCGATGGTTGCCCAGAAGGAGACAACCTGGAAGTTCCTGGCCTCCAACTATGGCCGCGAGGAGCTGACAGTCACTGTCCCCGAGCTTAACTTCACCACCCTCGACGGCGATGTCGTGTCATTCCCCGAGGCTACCCGTCCCGGTCAGGAAGTCACCCTTCAGCCCACAGAGAGCCTTGAGCTGGTCTATGATGTCACCCTCGACGCAGGTCTGGAGGGGCCGCTCTATTACGACCTCACCCTGCTTCCCGAAAATGACGCCGACCCCGACAACAACACCGTCTTCGGCGAGACCGAACTGAAAGTGCAGTTCGAGTATGTCGTCCGCGACCTCACCGCCGAACGCGACGGGGAGTCATCCACAGTCAACCTCTCCTGGTCTGCCCCGCGCACCGACTCCGGTATGCTCAACTGCGAGGGTCTGACCCCCTGGGATTACAGCACGTCACTCGGCCTGTTCACCAACCTCGACCTCGACGGCGAACGTGTCATCGGCTTCTCAGGCCAGACCTTCCCCGGTTCCGGCAAACCCAAGGCATGGCAAGTCTGGGATTACGCCGACGCGGGATTTGAATACATCTACGCCGGATACCAGCTCTCGGCCCGCTCGCTGATTGTCTTCTCCCCGTTCGACTACAATGTCAGCGCGGATGACTGGCTGATTTCACCCGAGGTAAAGGGTGGCACCACGCTCAGCTTCTTTGTCCGTCCCCTCCACTACGCCTACGGTTCGGAGACCATCGAAATCCTCACCTCCGCCACCGGCGACAATGTGGAGGACTTCACCCTCCTGTCAACCTACCTGACAAAGACCGGCGAGGCTGACAAGACCCCATACTGGGAGGAGGTGACGGCCGACCTTCCCGCCGATGCCCGCTTCTTCGCCATCCGTTACACCAGCCGTGACATATTCGGCCTGCAGCTCGACGACATCAGCTACACTCCCGCCCAGTCGGATGCCTCACAGCTGACCTATTCCGTCCTCCGCGACGGCGAGGTCATCGCCTCAGGTCTGACCGACAGGAACTACACCGATGACTTCAACGGACAGGCCACATATTATGTGGCCGCAGAGAAGAATTACGGCGGCCTGCATCCCCTCTCCAACCGCGCCGACGTGATTCCCGCATCCGGAATCGACGGAATAAATGCCTCCGGCATCAAGGTCGCCACCGCCCCCGGCCAGGTGATTGTCACCATCCCCGCTGACATCACCCTCGACGGCCAGGCCATCCTGACCGCCCCCGACGGCAAGACCATCTCCGCCGCCACCCTCCACACCGGCCGCAACACCCTCTCCGCCGCTCCCGGCCTCTACATCCTGACCCTCCCCGCCCACGGATCGCAGAAGATCCTTGTCCCCTGATCACTGTAACGGATTCCGCCCCCACGCGGAATCCGTTATAACCCGACACCCCTGTTCCCCTCTTTCCCAATTCTCCCATCTCTCCCAATTCTCCCAGGGGTCTCACAGATTACACAGAAGCCATCCGGATGGGAAATCCCGCCGGATGGCTTCCATTCACTTGTAGGGACGCGCCGTGGCGCGTCCGCAATCAAACCGGTATCATTCCACAATCAAACCGGTATCATAAAAACCGGTATCATAAAGTCTCGCAGATTACGCGGATTACGCAGAGGCCATCCGGATGGAATGTTGATGGATTTCCAATCCGGATGGCCTCTGCGTAATCCGCGTAATCTGCGAGACCTCTTTTTGCCGGTAGGGTTGGCGCGGACGCGCCGCGGCGCGTCCCTACAATGTAAATCCCGTGCGCAGCGATTCCAAAGGAATCGATATTTCAATTACAGCCCGCGCGAGCGGAAGTAGTTGTCGTAGGCCGAGATGAGGGCGCGGGAGGTGTGGTCCCAGCTCAGTTCGTTGAGGATGCGCTCGCGGCCGATGGCAGCCATCTTCTCGCGGCGTTCGGGGTCATCGAGCAGCATCACAATCTTGTCGGCCATATCGCGGGCATTGTTGCGCTCGGCATAGAGCGACGCGTCCTGTGCCGAATAGCGTCCCTCGGTGAGGTCAAACTGCACGATTGGTTTCCCGAGAGCCATGTATTCCAGCACCTTGTTCATTGTCGACTTGTCGTTCATGGCGTTGTACTCGTCGGGATTGACACAGACATCAGCGGTGTTGAGATAGTCGAGCATCTTCTCGTCAGACACACGTCCGGTGAACTCCACGATATCCTGCAGCCCCATCTCCTCGCTCTTGCGGCGTAACGCCTCAAGGTGGGGGCCGCCACCGACGATGCCCCAGAAGATATCGTCGCGTCCCTTCTCGTCACGCAGGTAACGGGCAGCCTCAAGGAGGTATTCAATCCCCTCCTGCTGGCCGATTACCCCGAGATAACCGACCATGAATCTCTTTCCACGCTTTATTTCAGGTTTGGGGGGCTGGATTTTCAGACGCTCCAGCCTCGGGCCGCTGCGCAAGACATGCACTTTGTCGGGCGACATGCCGCCGCGCCTGATGGCTATCTCCTTGTAGCTCTCGTTGGTGACGAAAGCGAAAGTGCAATGGTCATAGGTGTGGCGTTCGAGCCAGAGCTGGCTCTTGTAGAGCGGCCCTGAGGTCTTTCCGAACTTCGCCTCATACAGCTCCGGGCAGATGTCATGATGGTCAAACACATAGTCCACCCCTTTCCCTTTGAAGCAGGAAGCCACCATATAGATGTTGTCGGGGGGATTGCAGCCATGGATGACATGGAAACCGCGCTCCTTGTAAATCTTGCGGGCAAGGCGGTATTCATGCCACAGCGCGGAGAAATATTCCCTGGCATAGCCTATCGGGCCGTTCCCCTCCTTGGGGAGGTCATGGCGGTAGATATGTACCCCTTCGAGGTATTCATAATCCTCGTTGTATCCTTTACCTTTGGGGCAGATTACTGATACGGTGTATCCCTCGCGGGCGAGTGTCGTGGCCTCCTGCCATACGCGGGTGTCGAACGGCACCGGGAGGTTCTCGACTATGATAAGAATTTTGCGGTCCATGGTCAATGATGCCCCGCCGCCGTTGGTTATGTCACTTCATTTAAAGGAGGCGACGGTCAGAGCGACTGCAAAGTTAAGCAATTTTCGCGAGAATTGCCAACAATCCTTATGGCGGTGGTCTCTGTCAGCCTCCCATATTCCGTAGCAATTTCTGTTACATCGGTGGAAATCTCCCCTGTGGAGCTGTCCACACGCAATTCCCCCCCGATTTCAGCGCTCCGTTCTCCGGTCTTCACGACCGACATCCCTGGGGCAACAATCAATGTAGCCTCCCAGCGGCAATCCCTGTCGAAGCTGTCGGTAACCTCCAGCAGAGTCTCGGTCTCACCGGCCGACATCTTCCACTTGCGGGTGTGGGTCACCCCCGACAGCCCTTTGACCGAAGCCGACAGACCGTCATCCTCAGCCGACAGAAGGCTGCTCTCGGCTTTCTTCCCCCAGAGGAACGCGCCCAACATCTGAGACTGTTCCTGACCGTTGACCGTCACGGTGTTGTGCATCCGGGTCGAGCGCAACATATCGCGCCTTTTCCGGTCGGTATGGTAAAGGTATGTACCCGAGTCGACCAACAGGGATTTCCCGTCGAGGAAGAGCTGGAAACTGAGTATGTCATTATGGCCATGGGCGGCTATCGAGCCGAACCCGAGGGGTGCATGGTCGATACCGGCATACATCCTCCCGCCTCGGAGGAAACTGTATCCACCGGCAGGGAATGTGAGGCGCGCGGGCCATCGGGGGGAATCTTTCCTGACATCCTTCCCTGAAAGGTCGGCGTAAAGGTCGAGGAGATAGTCGAAATAGTCGGCATCGCCGAATCCGGGGTCGGAAATCCGCGCCTCGTCATCGTCGCCGAACACACACCATACCCCGTCGGCCACACGGCTCGCGGCCACAAACCGCGCCATATCGTCGAGACGGTCGCGCCATGACGCCGTAATCTCCATACCGTTCTCGCGCATCCCGCGCCAGACAAGCAGGTAAGCCTCCAGCACGAATCCGTGGTAATGAAGCGAGCTTTCGAGGTCAACACCGTCGGCACTGACCTGATGGCGCAGCTCCCGGTCAAGGATGTCGAGCGACGGGCCGACCCATTCCCGGTTGCCGAAGAGGAATCCGGCAAGCGTCACCGCCGCCACCTCCACTATCAGATGGTTGTTGGCTGAGGAGAAACCGCTCTCGTGGCGGGTGAGGTATTCCGTCATGTTGGCCGCTCCGGTGAGCAGCTTCCTCACGAGCTCTTCATTCCGCTCTTCCCGGGCCATCAGCAACCGGGCGGCAGTCATCCATGAAATCGACCGGATGGCAGTCTCCATCGGTGAGGTCCATGATATGCCCCAGAGGAATGGATTCTTGTCAGCCCAGTCATCGAGCAACGCCTCAAGGCGGCCCTCATTCCCGGCGGCGGCGAGCCTGACAAACTGGCGGTGGCGGTTAAGCTCCCAGTTGACACGGGCATCCCCGATATCGTCGCGCTGTTTGTATTCAAGGCAATAGCTCGGTTCGAGGGGCCATTTACGGGAGGTGTTGAACCCCGCATGCCAGTCGGTGGCGTAATCCTCATAACGGAATCCCCCGAGCAGACGTATCGACTCGTCGCCGTGATTCGGCCCATAATCCTCCGTCAGACGCAGGATGGCGCGGACAGTCTCAGTGTCGCGGGATGAATCCGGATTGGCCAACACCTTGTCAACCAATCCTTCCACCCCGGAATACAGCGGGGTGGTCACCGCCTGTTTCTCCTTGAACCGCGCAAGCTCCTGACGCTGGAGCCGTTTCTGCTCCAGTCGCCACACGACTTCACGGGGCGACATCGCCCTGAGCCGGTTGAAATACCAGCCTAACTTACCCATCCGGCAGCTATACTATGCTTGTGATTCGTTTTTCAGAACCGGCATTTGCAGAAATCCCTGCCGGTCTCGGCCGACTGGGCCGCGTTGGTGTTGATAGGCGCCCACGCCAGGCCGTCGTAATGGCCGTCGTAGTCGATGGTGTCCCACATCCTGACAAGGTCAACAATGATTTTTCCGGGGTAACGGGCCGGAATGTCGGCAAACTCCTTCTCGCGGTTGGTGACGACAAGCACATCCGCTCCGGAGGCCACCGCGTCGAGGTCGTCGGTGACGAAATGCTGCAGGTGGGGTATCTTGCTCATTATGAAATCGAGGTTGGTGCCTGTCAGGCGGCTTACCTCGACATTCCTGTCATATATCGACACCTGGAATCCCTTTCCGAGCAGCGACTCTATCACCTCCACGATGGGGCTGCAGCGGAGGTCGTCCGTCCCCGCCTTGAAGCTCAGGCCAAGCACACCGATTTTCCGTTTTCCCTGGGCCATTATAAGTTCCAGGGCGCGGTCGCGGTGGATGGTGTTGCTCTTCTCGATATGGTTGATTACCGGCACATCGACATAATTGTCGGCGGCCAGCGCGCGCAGGGCGTTGGTGTCTTTGGGAAGGCAGGAACCGCCATAGGCGAATCCCGGCTTGAAATAATAGGGAGAGATGTTGAGCTGCTTGTCGCGGCAGAATATGTCCATCACCTTGTGGGAATCGATTCCCAGGCTCTTGCAGATGGCCCCGACCTCGTTGCCGAAGACGATTTTCAGCGCGTGGTAGGTATTGTTGACATATTTCATTATCTCCGCCACGGGTATGTCGGTCGAGATATATTCGGCGGGGAGAGGGCCGTAAAGGGCCTCCATGACGGCGGCGGCGCGGGGGGAGTCGGTGCCGACCAGCGTCAAGGGGGGATTCATGAAATCATGCACCGAAGTCCCCTCGCGGAGGAATTCCGGATTTGACACCACGGCGAAATCCTCCCCCGGGGTCTTTCCGGAGGCCTCGGCTATGATGTCGGTGACCTTCTTGTTGGTGCCGGGCATAACGGTGCTGCGGATGGCCACGACGTGAAAGCCCTCCTTCTTGGCAAGAGCCTCACCGATTTCCCGTGCCACACCATATATGTATGACAGGTCGAGATGGCCGTGACCCGAGCCGGGGGTACCGACGGCGATAAAGGAGATGTCGGTCGAGCAGACAGCCGAGGTGACATCGGAAGTGGCCGACAGCAGCCCGGCCTCGTGCCCCTTGCGGCAAAGTTCCTCGATGTCGCGCTCAATGATTGTAGGGCGGCCTGAGTTGATGAGATTCACCTTTGTGGCCGACACATCGACCCCTGTTACCTTATGCCCCATCGAGGCGAAGCAGGCGGCGCCGACGCAACCCACATATCCAAGTCCAAATATGCTGATATTCATGTAAGATTCAATTGTATCTATATCCTTAACGCCGGAGAGGATGGTTTATTACCCCGCAGTGCAAATAAAAGTTAACTGAGCCCGTTACCGGAGGGTTTTATGTAAATTTGCAGGCTGATTTTCACCGTTGGTATGGAAAAACATCCCGAAAACATAACTTTCCCGGGGAAAAAGCAACCCCTCGAAAAGCTCTGGAACCGCGACTACTGCATCGCCATGGCAGGCAATTTCCTGCTGTTCTTCTCTTTCTACCTGCTTACCCCGCTGTTGCCGATATATCTCGACGCCCAGTTCGGTGCCGACAAAGACATGATCGGGCTGGTCCTGTCGGGCTACGTCATCGCCGCCCTCATCGTCCGTCCCTTCAGCGGATTCATCGTCGACAGCTTCAACCGCAAGAAGGTGTTGGTGACCTGCTTCTTTTTCTTCTTCATCTGCTTCACTGGATATGTCGGAGCCGGGACACTGCTGATGTTCGCCATCGTCCGGACAATCCACGGACTGCCCTTCGGGGCCACCACAGTCGCCAACTCCACCGTCGCCGTCGATGTCCTCCCCTCATCGCGCCGCAACGAGGGGATAGGCTTCTACGGGCTGAGCAACAACCTCGCAATGGCCGTAGCCCCCTCCGCCGGAATCTGGATTTACGGCGCGACCGGCAACTTCACCCTCCTTTTCTGGATTTCCCTCGGGGTGGCGCTCCTCGGATTCTGGTGCTCCACCGCCATCCGCGTCCCCTACCGCAAGCCGGTCGAAGGGAAGCCCCACCTGAGCATGGACCACTTCTTCCTCACCCGCGCCTGGATGATGGCCGTCAACATCCTCCTCTTCGGCCTATGCTGGGGAGTCATGTCAAACTATGTCGCCCTCTACGGCAAGCAGCAGCTCGGCATCGTCGACGGCACGGGCATCTTCTTCGCCCTCCTCTCAGCCGGGCTCTTCGTCTCGCGCCTTTACGGGGTCAAAGGGCTGCGCGCCGGGAAGCTCACCGAGAACGCCCTCGAAGGGGCGATAATCAGCACCGTCGGCTACACCCTCTTCGCCCTCGCCCCCGGGATATGGGCCTTCTACCTCTCGGCCCTCCTCATCGGACTGGGCAACGGCCGCATGTACCCCGCCTTCCTCAATATGTTCATCTCCGTGGCCCGTCACGACCAGCGCGGCACCGCCAACTCCTCCATCCTCACCTCCTGGGATGTCGGCATGGGGCTTGGCATCCTCCTCGGCGGCGTCCTGAGCCAATACTTCGGCTACTCCACCGCCTTCTGGTTCACCGCCGCCTCCCAGGCCACCGGTACCCTCCTCATCCTCCTCTTCACCCGCCGCTTCTTCCTCGCCCGCAAGCTCTCCTGACCCTCCCGTCCGGTGCCCGAGCGCAGCGAGGGGTAAAATCCCTCCCCCCAATTCACCCAATTCACCCAATCCTCCCAATCCTCCCAAAACTCCCAAAACTCCCAAATTTCCCAAAATTCCCAAAATTCCCCCCAATAAAAAACCAGGCGGCTCTCCTCAGAGAGCCGCCTGGCAATCTATAGCCTGGCGCCTGTCAGGCCCCGGTCGCGCGGTCAAAGGCGGCCGCCAAGCGGCTCGCCGCCAACGCCGTCATAGCCGGGTCAGCCGGGTCGGCGTAATTGGCGAAAGGATGGATGGCGATGCCGCCCCTGGGGGTGAACACCCCCAGCACCTCGATATACCAGGGATCCATCAGCTCCTTGAGGTCGTTGAGGATGATGTTGACGCAATCCTCATGGAAATCCCCATGGTTGCGGAACGAGAAGAGATAGAGCTTCAGGCTCTTGCTCTCGACCATCCTCTCCCTCGGGATATAGTTGATGATAATCTTGGCGAAATCGGGCTGTCCGGTCTTGGGGCAGAGCGATGTGAACTCCGGGCAGATAAAGCTGACCAGGTAACGCCGCCCGGGGTGCTTGTTGTCGAATGTCTCAAGCACCTCCGGGGCGTAGTCAGAGCGGTATTCGGTGGCCTTGCTGCCCAGCAGCGACAGCCCCTTCAGGTCTTCCTCGCTTCTCATCGGCCTCAATACTTTATATCCCTTACCTTCAGGCGGTCACCGGTGGTCTTGGCGATGTTCTCGAAGTAGCGCGGGTCATCATACCCTCCGAACTCGGGATAGGCCGGGATTCCCTCCTCGGTGCGGAGGAACGACCCGTCGGGATTCTGCTTCTTGATATTGCCGTCCATGTATTTCACGAAAAGGAATGTCGCCAGGTCGCGGTACTGGTCGGTCGCGCTCTTGGCCCAGATGGCCAGCAGGTCGTTGGTGAGGGCCTTGGCATCCTCGCTGTCAAACTGGGGCAGTTCGCGGATAGCCTTGTCGACATCCACGGCGATGGAGTCCTCAAGGTTCTTCTGCACCTTGCGGATGTCGGGAATCATCTGGCTGTAACGGTTGTAGGCCTGATTGGCCACGAGGTTGTTCATCCAGAAATTGGAGTTGCGGTCAAAAGTGTTGGTGTCGCCGTGGCCGAGCTGCAGGGGAATCTCGGTGACGGAGCAGAACACCGGCAGGTAGACACAGGTGTTGGCGTCGTCGGTACCGAACCAGAGCAGCCCCTTGAGGTAGTCGGGTAGGTCGGAACGCAGTTGTGCCACGAAGCTCCAGCCGGTCTGCTGGGTGGCGATGGCGCGTTCATGGACATACTTCACCGAGTCGACCTCGAACTCCATCGGACGCCAGCGGTAAGGCACCTTGAACGGGCCCGCGCCGACATCCTCTGTCATATCGTAGGGTGTGCCTTCGAAGTGGTCGCGCATCATCCATTTCAGGTCGTTGGCGGTCAGGGTGGTGTCAGGCTTGACCCACAGGGGCATCGGCTCACCCTCGGCGCGGTCGATCCAGGGGAGGTAAGCGTCCATACCCTTGGCGAACTTGTTGAAGTAGCTCCACACTCGGGCGTCGCATCCGCGCAACGCCCCGAAGTCGGTGACGGCGTAAGCCTTGGAGAAGTCGAAATCCTCATCCTTCCCGTCGAAATATCCCTGCTGGCGGGCGAACTTGATGACATCGGGACTGTAGATGGTCTCCCCCGACTTGTCCTTCAGGGGGAACTTATGGATGCGGGGATGGTTGGCGTGGCCCGAGATGTAGCCGTCGGGCACCCTGCGGGCTACCCATACCGCGTCCTTGGCTGTCTTTCCCTTGCCGATAAGGTCCATGACCCACACCTCATCGGGGTCGGCGATAGAGAATGACTCTCCTGACGAGGCGTAGCCGTAGTCCTTGACCAGCTGGGTCATGACCTTGATGGCCTCACGGGCCGTCCTGGCGCGTTGCAGGGTGATGTATATCAGCGAACCGTAGTCGATGATGCCGGTTCCGGCCAGCTCCTCGCGGCCTCCCCAGGTGCTTTCGGCGATTACCAGGCCATGTTCGTTCATGTTGCCGACGGTCGAGTATGTGTGGGCCACTTCGGGAATCTCCCCGAGATGTTTGTTGGTGTCCCACTCAATCACCGGACGCATCGCCCCTTTGGGATGGTCGGCGGCAGGCTGGCGGTAAAGCTCGCCGTAGAGATTGTGGGAGTCGGCGGCGTAGGTAACCATCACCGACCCGTCGGCTGTCGCCCCCTTGGCGGCGATCAGGCTGGTGCAGGCATCGGCTGTCAGGGCCGACCCGCCCGCTACGGCGGCCGCGAAAGCTATCGCGGCTCCGTGAATCAGTCTTGCGGAAATGTTCATATGATTGTATTACATTATTGTCTGTCAGACATACGGCGAAGCGCCGTTTTTGCAAAATTACGAAAATTCCCCCGCAGATTCCAAAAAAATATCCCCGCGAAATGAAACAATTCGTGAAAAAGGCGTTATATTTGTAGGCTCAAACAATGCTCGGCTCTCTCCCCGGCATTCCCGCCTTCAGTCCGGCATATGTCGGCTGGTGTCTAAAGCGACTTTTAACAAGATTCCCACTCTTCACAATATGCTCCACAAATCAGGAACCACAAATTATCTCCGTCTCTCTGCCTCTTTGCTGACACGGCTCTCTGTCGCCGTAGCCCTGCTGGCCGCTTTTCCCGGAGATATAGCCGCGAAAAAGAAGAAGAACGCCCCGCAAGTAGAGGCGACTCCCGAAATCACCGCTATGGACGGGGTTATTCTGGAGACCCCAGCTTACCGCTGGGTGGGAGACACCATCTTCCAGGGTCCTTTCAAGGCTTATGCCCCTGACGACACCACCATCATCTCCGACTATTCAGCCGCCCCGGGATATTTCATGCCCATCGATAAGGAGTGGCACCTCAAAAACGACATATCATCCTACCCCCGCCTCTCATCCTCCAACACCCTCCACAACGCCATCTTCAATATGGGGCTTGACGAGATGGTCAACGCCGTAGAGCCTGACTCCACACTCCGCACCGGCAAGGAATGGCCGGGAGTCTGGACCCGCGATGTCAGCTACTCGATAATCCTCTCGATGGCAATGCTCCAGCCTGAGGTGTCGCGCATCTCGCTCGAACACAAGATTTCACCCAACGGTACCATCATACAGGACACAGGCTCGGGGGGCGCATGGCCCGTCAGCTCCGACCGTCAGATCTGGGGAATCGCCGCCTTCGAGGTCTACAAGGCCACCGGCGACCTCAACTGGCTCCGCCGCGCTTACCCAATCATGAAGAAGTCCCTTGAGGATGACTACGCCACAATCTATGACCGCGAGACCGGACTGGTGCGCGGCGAGACATCCTTCATCGACTGGCGCGAACAGAGCTACCCCCGATGGATGCAGACCGCTGACATCTACCAGAGCGAGGCTCTCGGAACCTCGGTCGTACACGCCCAGGCCTGGAAGACACTCGCCGAGATGGCCACCATCCTCGGCCACAACGCCGATGCCCGCACCTACGCCGCCCGTGCCGAAAAGATGGCACAGGCCATCAACGACGAGCTGTGGCTCAACGACAAGGGATATTACGGAATGTATCTCTATGGCCGCGACAACCTCATCATGAATCCCCGCGCCGAGACCCTCGGCGAGTCGCTGGCGATTCTCTATGATGTGGCCTCGCCTGAACGCGCCAAGCTCATCACCGAGAAAAACCCCGTCACCCCCTTCGGCCCCGCGATTTTCATCCCGCAGATTGCCGACATGCCTGCCTACCATAACAACGCCCTCTGGCCCTTCGTGGCCTCTTACTGGACGCTGGCCAACGCCAAGGCGGCCAATTCGCGCGGTGTGATGCTCGGCCTCGGCTCGGTATTCCGTCCGGCAGCCCTCTTCGCCACAAACAAGGAGAACTTCAACCTTGACAACGGCGACATCACCACGGAGCTTAACTCCTCCAATATGCTCTGGTCGCTGTCGGGCAACCTGGCCCTGACAATGAAGATGCTCTTCGGCATCACACCCGAGACCGACGGCATATCATTCAAGCCATTCATTCCCAAGCAGCTCGACGACCACCGCCTGCTTACAGGCCTGCGCTACCGCGACATGGTGCTGAACATCTCCATCGAGGGCTACGGCAACCGCATCTCGAAATTCTTCCTCAACGGCAAGGCCCACCTCCCCTTCATCCCCGCCGACCTCAAGGGTGAGCAGGAAATCAAGATTGTGATGGACAACAATGTCCCCCAGCCGATAAAGGTCAACGAGACAGCCAATGTCAAGGCTCCCCTCACCCCCATCGCCTGGCTCACATACGACTCTTCCGTTCCCGGACGCGAGAACACCCCGCGTCTCAACCTGCTACAGTGGCAGCCTATCGAATATATCGACCATTATGTCATCCTGCGCGACGGCAACCGCATCGCCATCACCAACGAGACCACCTGGAACGCCGCAGAGCCGGGTGAATACCAGGTGATTGGTGTGGATGCCAACGGCGTGGAGTCATTCGCCTCCGAGCCCCGCAGCAACCGCCCGGTAATCGCCGTGGAGATGCCTGTCGAGACCACAAAAATCACCTCCTCCGAGGCTTGCAACATCCCCCTCGCCCCACTCAAGGGGTATCGCGGCACAGGTTTCGCTGAAATCGACCACACCACCCTCCCCATCCATATCGGAGTGGACATCAAGGAGGCCGGAACCTACTCCCTCGACTTCCGCTACGCCAACGGCAACGGCCCCGTAAACACCCAGAACAAGTGCGCCATCCGCACCGTCCTGGTCGACAACAACCGCCTCGGCACCGTTGTCTTCCCCCAACGCGGAGTAGGCAACTGGAACGACTGGGGCCACACCAACTCCCTGCAAGTCCACCTCACCCCGGGCCGTCACGTCATCACCCTGAAATACCTCCCCGAGAACGAGAACATGAATTTCTCCACCAACCACGCCCTGGTTGACCGTCTCCTCCTCCGCCGCATCAACCCCTGAAGCCCTCTCCGGCAACCGCCGGAGGGCAAATCCGTTGGTAGAGAAATCAAAATCTCAAAAATAATTCACGAAAAAGTTGCGAGATTAAAATAAATACCGTAATTTTGCAACGCAAAAGCCCAGAGAGGCCATCAAGCGTCTTGCCAAGCATCGCCACAGCGCGTCGCCGCAACGACAAAAGCTTCAGTAGCTCAGTTGGTTAGAGCACCTGACTGTTAATCAGGGGGTCGTTGGT
>OMDW01000188.1_pt1 | contig 16634 bp, 13 predicted proteins | sample 1673661 | NCBI WGS metagenome assembly OMDW01 (sample SAMEA103958118, study PRJEB25191) | human gut metagenome
GCCACTTGAGCAGCAGCGCCGAATTGAGAATCACGGCCACGGAGCCCGCATTGTGCACCAGCGCGCCCACCACCGGGTTCAGCGTGCCGATGATGGCCAGGATGATGGCCAGCGCGAAGCCGTAGAGGGAGATCTTTTCCTCATAGGTCATGGGACCGAGCTTTTCCAGCTCCTGCCGGTAGAATTCCCTGCTGCCGCTGAAGCGCTCCATGTCCGTGCGCATGAAGTACATCATGGCGCCGACACCGGCGATGATGAGCAGGGAGATGGGCACCATGCGCAGGGTCCAGTCGATGAAATAGATATTCTGGCCAAGATACTTGTTGAGCAGCCCGTAGGTCACCACGGACTGGCCGCCGCCCAGGGGGGTGGCCATGCCGCCCACACTGGCGCCCCAGGCCACGGCGATGAGGATGTTGGACGCCGCCTTGGACTGCCAGCGCTGTTCGTTGGTGTTGAAGCCGGCGTACATCAGCGATGCCACGGCCACAGGGGCGAACATGGCCGCCACGGTGGTGTTGCCCACCACGAAGGAGGTGATCCCGCAGAGGATGAACCAGCCTGCGGTCTGGGCGCGCACGCTGCCGTTGACGCGCATGAGGAAATTCAGGGCCAGGCGGCGGGCAAAGCCCCAGCGCACCCAGGCGCAGGTGATGGCCGTGGCGCCGAAGATGAGGACGGCCTCGCGGTGCACATAGGCCTGCAGCACCTGGCCCAGCGGCATGTAACTGTAGATGCAGGCCACGAAGATGGGCACCAGGCAGGTCAGTTTGATGTCCACCACGCAGGTGATCCACCACCAGACCATCCAGAACAGGATGCCGAAACCGAAACGGGACTCGATGGGGCCGAAAATGGGCAGGGCCAGGGCAAGCAGCAGCAGCGCGGGCCCTCCCAGAAGATACAGCAGACGGGAAGAAGACGACGATTCAGACATGAGGGGCTCCAGTCCTTTTCCGGGCGGGCCTTGCGGCCCGCCCCTCGATATCATGCCGCCCGCAGGATCCGGGCAGACTACAGGTGGCCGGACGTATTAAAGGACGACATCACCGACATAGCGGCGCTTGATGGAGAAATGCTTCTTCCACTTGGCGGACGCGCGCAGGCCGATGATGTATTCTTCGTCGGGGTCGCCGGCGGGGAAGACCTTGGGCGCCGTGGCGGGATCCCACAGGCCCTTCTTGCGGCGTTCCTCGCGCTGGTCCACCAGCCAGTCGTTGTAGCTTTCGAAGACGATGTGGCCTTCAAAGCCGTCCAGGGTGGCGGCCCGGATGCGGCCGTCGAATTCCAGGTATTTTTCGATCATGCGCTGGCTGGGCATCTCGGGCTCCACCGTATTGGTGTAGCCGGCCTCTTCCAGCTCCTTGCCGGCCACGGCCGCAAAGATGCGCTGGTCGCGCAGGGACAGCAGATCCTTGTGGATACCGATATACTTGTCGCTGATGGGCTTGCCCAGAGGGGCATGGTCGCGGGAAGCGCCGCGGGCCTTGCACAGGTCCGTCTTGTAGAAGTCGAACATGCCTTCTTCAAAGTCCTCGCCCAGGAACTCGCAGACGCCGCGCATGACTTTTTCCGGCTCGCGCACCAGTTCTTCGTAGCGCACATCCAGCCACAGGCCTTTTTCGCGCAGGGGCTCGCGCCATTCCTTGACGGCGTTCCAGCAGCGCTTCCAGGACTGGGCGGCGCAATAGATGTTGGTGGGACCAAAGGAGGATTCCATGTAGTCCACGCTGGCATCACGGCCGTCCCGGGTGATGTAGATGAACTGGGCATTGGGGAAGTCGTGGTGCATGGGCCCCACGAAGTAGAGGTTGTGCGGCGTCTTTTCGCCCCAGCGGGGCTTGTTCACATACTGGGCAAAGCGCAGGTGCATGCCCGCGTACAGGCCGGCGAAGCTGCGCTCGGGGGCCAGCTCGATGACTTCGTCGACGATGGTGCGGGGGTTGACCTTCATCCCCCAGAAAGGCGTCTTGAGGCCAAAGACCATCTCCTGGGCCAGGGTGCGGAAGTTGGCTTCGACGGACAGGTCGCCGTAGGTGTGCAGGTAGGGATAGAAGCGGGGGTAGTACCACACCACTTCCGGGACGGCGATGCGGGAGTGGCAGCCCAGCAGGGCCATGACCAGGGTCGTGCCGGAACGTTCGGCACCGATCATGAAAATGGGACGTTCTTGAAGGTTGAGAGGCATGGGTGTCTCCTTGTTGGGATTTGTGCGATCAGGCCTGCAAAAGCGCACGGACGAAGATGAACGCGCCCACGATGATGCAGACGACAGAAACCATTTTTTTCAGGACGCCGGACGAGACGCTGTGGGCCAGCCTGGCGCCGGCCACGACACCGACGAGCTCGGCCGCCGTGACCAGGAAGGCCATGTGCAGGTCGACGAAGCCGTTGGCGAAGTTGCTGATGGAGCCGGAAGTGGCAGCCGTGATCTGGATGACCTGGCTGGTGGCGATGGAGGTAAGGGGCGTGAAGCCCAGGATGACCATGAGGGGCACCGACAGCACGGGGCCGCCCACACCGGTCAGGCCCGAGCCGAAGCCCACGGTGGCGCCGATGAGCAGCAGCTGCAGGCGCTGCCGGCCGTCACCGGGGCGGTAGGTGATGGTGCCGCCCTTGGCCGGGAACAGGGCATAGATGCCCGCGAAGATGATGATGCACCCCAGGATGAGGTTGAGGATCCAGGCCGGCGCGATGGCGTTGGCCAGGGCCCCGGGGTAGCCGCCCACAAGGCCGCCGATGCAGACGGGGATGGTGATGCCCCAGTGGATGCTGCCGTGCTTGCAGTACAGCCAGGTCCCCAGGAGCCCGGTAAAGATGAAACTGAACAGGGACGTGGCCATGGCCGCATGGGTGGTCAGGCCGCCAAGGCCGCTCAGGGCGGGGATCAGCAGGATGCCGCCCACGCCGACAGTGCCGATGAGGCCGCCGACGAGCAGGGCGACAGCCAGAAGGATGATGATCATGACGTGCTCCGATGTGACGTTGTTCACAAGCAGAGCAAGCAGTGTGCCACGAAAGAAAATTTCTTTTAATATATTGTTTTTATTTATTTTTAGTGAAATTTGCCCTGAATGCGCCACAATGCGTTTTTTGCAAAAACGAGGTGAAACAGTCGAACTGTGGAGTGCCGCGCACAGGGGCCTGAGGTCCCGCCCCGGCTCTTGTGCACGCACGGAGAAAGCGCATTGCAAGGCCGCCGGTGAGGGTGTATGCTGCGGCCATGTTGACGAAAAGCTTTGCTTCCTTCCGGGGGCGCGGTGTCCGGCATCTGGGCGCGGCGGTCTTGTGCGTGGTCTTGCTGGGATCCCCCCAGGCTGGTTTCGCTGCGTCTGCCGGCCGGCAGGATGCCGTTGCCCGGCAGCCCGTCTATACCGGCCAGCGCTCCGCGGAGACGGCGGACAGGCCCGTGGCGGGCCGGAGCATCGGCATGTCCGAGGCCGTGGAGCACGCCCTGCGCTTCAACCCCGGGCTGGGGGCGCAGGAAGCCGAGAGCCGCTCCTCCGAAGAGGGACGGAAATCCGCGCGCGGCGCCTTCGGGCCGCGCCTGGGGCTGACCTATTCCGCCACCAAGACCGAGAGCAAGCGCGATCCTTCCGCCACCATGGGCACCAGGAATCCCAAGATGGGCGTCTACAACTGGGGGGTGGAAGTGACCCAGCCCATCTTCCAGGGCTTCCGCCTGCTCTCCACCTATCAGAAGGCCGCCCTGCAGGCCGACAGCGACAAGGCCTCGCTGCGCAAGGCCGAGCTGGACATGACCGAGCAGGTGCAGACGGCGTTCCTGGAATACCTGAAAGCCGGCGAGAACACCCGCAGCATGCGCGACAGCCTGACCCGCCTGCGCGAACAGCTGCGCATCGCCCAGGCCTATTTCGAGGTGGGCCTGAGCCCCCGCCTGGACGTGCTCCAGGCCGAGGTGGACGTGAGCGAGGCCGAGCGCCTGCTCATCGAGGCCGAGAACACCCAGGCCACCACCCTGGCCAGGCTCAACACCCTGCTGGGCTTCGATGCCACGGCCGTCAACACCTACACCGGCACGCTCAGGGAAGTGGCCTTCCGCTATACGCTGGAGCAGTGTCTTGAGCTGGCCTACCGCCAGCGCCCCGACCTGTATGTGGCCCAGAAGGCCGTGGAGATAGCCCGCAAGAGCCAGAAGGAAGTGCAGAGCGACTACTATCCCCAGATCGAGGGCTATTACAGCATGACCCAGAGCGGCAACACGCCCGGCATGCAGCGTTCCGGCGAGAACGGCTCGCACGTCACCAACTGGGAAGTGGGGGCGCAGGCCACCTGGAACGTGTTCGAATGGGGCACCACCTACTACGCCGACAAGCAGGCCGGCTGGCAGGTGACCAAGATGCGTTACGAACAGGAGAACCTCAAGCTGGAAGTGGGCTACGACATCAAGTCCAAGTATCTGGCCGTGCAGGAGGCCCGCAAACGCATCGCCGTGGCCCTGAACAGCGTGGCCCAGGCCACGGAGGCCTATAACGTGGCCCTGGCCCGGTACCACGAGCATGTGGGCACCAACTTCGACGTGCTGGATGCCTCGGCCAACCTCACCTCGGCCCAGTCCTCGCTGACCGGCGCCAAGGCCGACTACCTGACGGCCCTTTCCCAGATCTATGTAGCCATGGGCGAATATCATCCCGACCTGCTCCGGGAAGGTGGCGCCGCCAGAAGAAAATAAACGGTCCCGTATGAGTGATTCTGAACAATTTTTGACAGTGACCCCCCTGGGCGGCCTGGGGGAGATCGGTCTCAACTGCCAGCTGTGGGAGACAGCCGCGGGCGTGGTCATGGTGGACTGCGGCCTGATGTTCCCGGATGATTTCCATCTGGGGGTGGATGTGGTCATCCCGCATTTCGGTGCGGTGAGCGGCGTGCGTGACAAATTGCTGGGTATCGTCCTGACCCACGGCCACGAGGACCACATCGGGGCCCTGCCGTGGCTGGTGCCCCAGCTGCGCGGCACGCGCATCTACGGCTCCTATTTCACCTTGGCCCTGGTGGAGCACAAGCTCAGGGAGCACGAGCTGCTGGACTGGGTGGAGCTGTGCCCGGTGGAGCCCGGCGACAAGGTGGTCCTGGGCGACATGACCTTCCATTTCTTCCCCGTATGCCATTCCATCCCCGAAGGTTTCGGCCTGGGCGTGGAAACGCCCGTGGGCCGCATCGTCCACAGCGGGGACTTCAAGATCGACCCCCAGCCCCTGGCCGGCAGCGGCACGGACCTGGCGACCTTCCGCGACTTCGCCGGACCGCAGGGCGCGCGCCTGCTGTTCTCCGATTCCACCAATGTGGAGCGCGACGGCCGCTCCCTCACCGAACGGGCCGTCATGGAATCTTTGGGCAAGGTCTTCGACGAGGCCCCGGGCCGCATCGTGGTGACGCTGTTCTCCAGCCACATCCAGCGCATCCAGGAGGTCTTCGACCTGGCGCGCGAGCGCGGGCGCACCGTGGTCATCAGCGGCAAGTCCCTGGCCAACAACATCGAGATGGCCCGTGACCTGGGCATCGCCAAACTGCCGCCCAGCTTTTTCAATGCCCATAACGGCGTGCCCGACCTGCCCGACGAACAGCTGGTGCTGGTGGTGACCGGCGCCCAGGGCGAACCTTTGTCCGCGCTGTCGCGCATGGTGCTGGGCGGCCACCGGCAGCTCAGCATCCGCAAGGGCGACACCGTGGTCATGAGCTCGCGCATGATCCCCGGCAACGTCAAGGCCGTGTCGCGCCTCATCAACGAGATGTACCGCCTGGGCGCCACGGTCCTTTACGAGAGCGTGCGGGCCATCCATGCCTCGGGCCATGCCCACCGCGACGAGCTGCGCGAGCTGCTGGGCGCCGTGCGGCCGGAATATTTCGTGCCCGTGCACGGGGAATACCGCCATCTGTTCAAGCACGGCCAGCTGGCGCGCGAATGCGGCGTCAGGCCCGACAACGTGGTCCTGCTGGAGGACGGCTGCCCCCTGACCCTGCTGCCGGACGGCATCCGCCTGGAGCCGCCCGTGCCCGTGGAATGCACCCTGGTGGACGGCAAGGGCGTGGGCGACGTGGGCTCGGCCGTGCTGCGCGAGCGCCGCATCCTCGGCGACGAGGGCATGGTCATCGTGGTGCTGGTGCTGGATGCCGAAACGGGCAGCGTCCTGCACGGGCCGGAGATGTTCTCCAAGGGCTTCGTGTTCGAGCAGCATTACAGCCATGTGCTGGAGGATGCCAAATGTCTGGTGCTGGACGAGATCGAGTCCGTCCGCCCCGGCCAGCTGACCCGTCTGCAGGAAGGCATCCGGGCCTCGCTGCGACGTTTTTTCCGCCGGGTCCTGGAACGGGACCCGGTGGTGGTGCCCATCGTCAGCGAGGTGTAACACTTTTGTATCATTACAGGAATGGACAGGGTCGTGGTGCTGCCGCGGCCCTGTTTCGCTTTTTTTATCCGGGAAGCGATGCACCGGGCGCATTGACAGCGCTCATGTATTTCTTACTATTGTGCTATTATTATGCCCGTCCGTCAGGAAAGGCCGTCCGCCTTGACCACGGGGGCATATCCTCATACTATTTGAAATCCTTTCATATTGCCCGGCGCATGTCCCGCCGCAAAGACGGGTTTCCGGCAGGATGGTACCTGCCGCGGGCAAAGGCGGTACCGGCCGTCCCCCGGTGACGGTGCTGCCGTTCCCACAGCTTTCTTTAACCCCATTCAGCAAAAGGGATGTCCTCCACATGACTTGGGATTGGGATAAATTGCAGGAAAAACGGCAACGGCAACAGGGGCAGCGCCCCTCCCGTCCGTTCTTTGGTGATACCGATGACAGCGACACGCAGGACGAGCCCCGGCGCGCCCGGCGCTCGCCCTTTGGTGACGGCGGCAACGGCAACGGCTTTGACGGCAAAAATGTCCTCAAGAAGCTCTCCGGCATGAAGATGCCGGGCGGCATGGTGGTCTGGCTGGTGCTGGGCCTGGTGGGCCTGTGGCTTTTGTCCGGCATCTATATCGTCAACCCGGACGAGGAGGGCGTGGTGCTGCGCTTCGGCAAGTATGAACGCACCGAAGGCCCCGGCCCCCATTACGCGCTGCCCGCCCCCATCGAGAGCGTCTACAAGCCGCAGGTGACCCAGGTGCTGCGCTGCGAGGTGGGCTTCCGCTCCACGGGGCAGGCCACCACCTTCCGCCAGGGCGAGCTGCGCAGCGTGCCCAAGGAAGCCTCCATGCTCACCGGTGACGAGAACATCGTCAACGTCCAGTTCAGCGTGCAGTACAAGATCAGCGACGCGGTCAAGTACCTGTTCAACATCAGCGACCCCACCAACCTGGTGCGTAATGCCGCCGAGGCCGCCATGCGCGAAGTCATCGGCAACAGCCTCATCGACTCGGCCATCACCGACGGCAAGCTGAAGATCCAGAGCGACGCCACCGTGCTGCTCCAGCAGGTCCTGGATCGTTACGAAGCCGGTATCCAGGTACTGGCCGTGCAGATGCAGGACGTGCATCCGCCGCAGGAAGTGAGCGACGCCTTCAAGGACGTGGCCAGTGCCCGCGAGGACAAGAGCCGCATCATCAACGAGGCGGAAGCCTACCGCAACGCCCTGCTGCCGCAGGCCCGCGGCGAGGCCGCGGCCATCCTCAACAAGGCCGAAGCCTACCGGGTGGCGCGTCTGCAGCAGGCCGAAGGTGAGTCCCGCCGTTTCGACGCGCTGCGCCAGGAATATGAAAAGGCTCCCGACGTGACCCGTCAGCGCCTGTATTACGAAACCATGGAAGAGATCCTGGCCGCCTCCAAGGACAAGACCCTGCTGGACAGCGGTGTCTCCGGCAAGGTGCTGCCGCATATGCCTCTTCCGGGTACGCCCGCCCCCGGCGTCCTGCCCTCGGAGAAGAAATAATGACCAAAAATCCCCTTTTTTATGGTGTCCTGCTGCTGGTGCTGGCCGTTTTCGTGACCCAGTGCTGCTTCACCGTGCACCAGACCCAGCAGGCCCTGGTGCTCCAGCTGGGCGATCCCCTGCCCGAGATCTACCGGCCCGGCCTGCACTTCAAGCTGCCCTTCATCCAGAAGGTGGTCTATTTCGACGCCCGCGTGCTCGACTATGCCGCCAGCTCGCGCGAGGCCTTCACCGTGGACAAGAAGACCATCGTGCTGGACAACTACGCCCGCTGGCGCATCAGCGATCCCCTGCAGTTCTACCGCACCATGCGCACCATCCCCGGCGCGCAGGCCCGTCTGGACGACGTGGTCTATTCGCAGCTGCGGGCCCTGGTGGGCGCCTATACCCTGACCGAGGTGGTCTCCAAGGAGCGCGCCACCATCATGGCCCGGGTGACGGAAAAGGTCTCCGACCTCATGAAGCCCTACGGGGTGGAGGTGCTGGACGTGCGCATCAAGCGCACCGACCTGCCCACGGAGAACCAGCGCTCCATCTTCGACCGCATGCGGGCCGAGCGTGAACGCCAGGCCAAGCAGTACCGTTCCGAAGGTCAGGAACAGGCCACGCGCATCCGTTCCGATGCCGACCGCCAGAAGGCCCTCATCCTTGCCGAGGCCAACCGCGAGGCCCAGGTGCTCTACGGCCAGGGCGATGCCCAGGCGGCCGCCGTCTATGCCGCGGCCTACAGCAAGGCGCCGGAGTTCTATTCCTATCAGCGCTGGCTCGAGGCCCTGCGCAAGTCCTTCAAGGAGAACAGCAAACTGGTGCTGGACAGCCAGAGGCCGTTGCTGGATCTGCAGAAGTAGGTGGATCATGGGCTTTACGGAAATCTATGAACGCATCAAGCTGGCCGCCAACTGCCGCACCCAGGTGGAACTGGCGGAGCTGCTCAACATACGCCAGTCCAGCATCTCGGACGCCAAGCTCCGCGATTCTGTACCGGGCGACTGGTACATGAAGCTCTTCGAGCGTTTCGGCCTCAACCCCGACTGGCTCAAATACGGGGTGGGGCCCCTCTATCTGCGTACGGAAAAAGGCTATTGCCCGCAGGAGGCCCCCCAGGCCCTGGCCGAGACCGTGGCCGGCAGGGTCCCCCTGCCCCAGGCCTTTCTGCGGCCCTCGCTGCAGGTGCTGCGCCTGCGCGGGCGGGCCATGGAGCCCCTGCTGCGCGAGGGCGCCTATATCGGGGTGGACATGGAGGACCCGGCGCCTGTCTCCGGCAGGACCTATGCCCTGTTCGCCCCGCTGGAAGGCGTGGTGGTCCGCCAGGTGTTCCTGGACGGCCCGCAGCAGGGCTATGTCCTGCGGGCCCAGTCCCCGGACTATCCCGAAACGTCCCTGGACGCCGCCCTGTTGCAGCGCCGCATGCTGGGGCGTGTGGTCTGGACTTTCCAGGAGGTATGACATGAGCATCTCCCGCAGGCACGGACGCGTCGCCCTGTGCGGTGTCCTGTGTGCGCTGTGCTGCCTGCTGCTGGCCGCCTGCGGCGGCAGGGAGCCCGCGGATGACGTGGTGCCCGGCGGCACCGTGATCCTGGAGCCGCCGTCCGCAAACGGTGACGGCGATGCCGGACTGAAAGAACGTTCCCTCGGGCCTTCCCCCGCTGCTCCGGCGACGGTGGTGACGCCCGCAGCGGCCCCCGCTCCCGGGGCCGTCCGCCCGTCCGCCCCGGCCGTGGCCCCTGCCTGGCAGGAGCTTTCGCGCCGCCTGGCTGCCGACGGCATCTCCGGGCCGCAGGTGGACGCCCTGCTGGCGGGCCTGCCGGCCACGCCCACCCAGTCGCCCATGGGCCGCAAGATCAAGGCCCTGTACAATCGCAAATTCTTCCCCGCGCCGCCGTCGGACAAGCCCCTGGCCCAGTATTACAAGGGCGTGGTCACGGACGCCAACGCGCGTCTGTGCCGCCGGTTCATCACGGCCAACAGCACAGCCTTCCGGCAGGCGGAGCAGCGCTACGGCGTGCCTTCGTCCATCGCGGCGGCCCTGCTGTTCGTGGAGACCCGCCTCGGCAAGGTGCTGGGCGATACCTCGGAGAACGCCTTCTACACCCTGGCCAGCATGGCCGTGAGCCGGACGCCGGAGAGCATCAGCGACTGGCTGCCGCAGCTGCGCGACCATGCGCAGCACATGGACTGGATCGCCGAGACCATGCCCAAACGCGCGGACTGGGCCTACAAGGAAACCAGGGCCCTGGTGGAGCACATGCTGCGCGACCGGGTGCCGCCGGAGCATCTGCCCGGTTCCATCTACGGCGCCGTGGGCCTGTGCCAGTTCATGCCGTCCAATATCGCCACCTACGGCGCGGACGGTGACGGCGACGGCCGTGTGGACCTGTTCACCGTGCCCGATGCCGTGGCCAGCCTTTCCCACTATCTTGCCCGGCACGGCTGGAAGGCCGGCCTCTCCCGCGAGCGCCAGCACGCCCTGCTGATGCGCTACAACCACTCCACGGTCTATGCCAACACCATCCTGGCCCTGGCGGACCGTGTCGCCGCTCTGAAGTAATCCGGGGGACGGCAGGTTCGCCTGCCGTCCTGCCCGCGCGGGGCCGTGCCCCCGGCCCGGACCGCCCCGGCGCTCTGGGGCGGGCACGTTTCCCCCCCTTTCCCGGGGCCTTCCGTCGCTCCGCCGATCCTTTCCGCCGTTCCTGACATCCCGCTGACGCGCCCTGTGGTGTGCTCTGACCGGCTCCACCGTACGGGCCGGAGCCGCCCGGCCTGCGGGCAACTCCCGCGGCGGCTCCCCCATCCTTCCTTTGCGCAGGTAACTGACATGACGTTTCTCCCGACCTTGTTGAAAGCGGCCGCGGCCCTTTTCATGCTCGTCATCCTGATGCTGCTGCTCCAGCTGGACCTGACGGCCTTCCAGACCGTGGAAGTGCTGGCCCCCGGCCGGGGCTGGCTGGCCTTTGTGGCCCTGCTGGCCCTGGAGGCAGTCGCCGTGCTCTGGCTGGGCCTGTCCTGGTTCGCCCGCAAGCCCCGCCTGGTGCTGCGGGACGATCCCTCGGAGGCGGAACGCCGGGACTTTGCCCGGGAACTGGAACGCCGCCTGAAGAAGAACCCCCATGTCCGCGCCGCGGGCATCCGCGCCACGGATGGGAACTTTCTGGAAAAAGCCCTCGACGTGCTGGACGCCCGCGCCGGGGAAGAGATCCGCAGCAACGCCAAACGGGTGTTCCTGGGCACGGCCCTGTCCCGGAACGGCCGTCTGGACGCGCTCATCGTCTTCATCTCGCTGGCGCGCATGGTCTGGCGTGTTTCGGGCATCTACAACCAGCGTCCCTCCCCGGCGGAGCTGTGGAGCGTCTACAGCGCGGTCTCCTCGGCCACCTTCATCTCCTTTTCCATCGAGGCCCTGGACATCCCCCGGACCATCACCGAAAGCATGAACGAACTGCTGCCCGCGGTCACGCCCGCCCTGGCGGCCTCCAGCGTGCCGCTCATGGGGCCCATGATGCAGCAGTGCACGTCCGCCGTCATCGACGGGGCGGCCAACTGTCTGCTGGCCATCCGGGCCGGGGTGGTCACGCGCAGCGCCTTCCGTTTCGCGGCCCTGGGCAGGGAAGAGGCCCGGCAGCAGGCCTGTGTCCGGGAGGCGGGCACCATGCTGGCGGAGATCTCCCGGGAGACCGTGGGGGCCATCGTGGACGGCTTCCGCAGGCAGCTGGCGGACCTGCCGGCCTCCGTGGGGCAGAAGATCTCGGAGACCGTGGGCACCATGACCGGCAGCGCCCTGGAAAAGACCCGGGACGCCGCCCGGAGCGTGGCACGCGGCGGCAGTGCCGTGGCAGATGCCGTGAGCTCCGGCGCCGGTGCGGTCATCGGTGCCGGGCAGGCCGTGGCCGGAGCCGTCAGCAATGGGGCCGGCGTCATGGCGGATGCCGTGGGCAGCGGCGCCCATGCCGTCATCCATGCCGTGGGCGACTGTGCCGCCACCGCGGAACAGGCCGTCCTGCGCGGGGGCAGTGCCGTCATGGAGAGCGTCGGCAGCGGGGCCGGGGCCGTGGCGGGCATGGTGAGCAGCGGGACCAGCGCGGTCATCGGTGCGGTGAGCGATGGTGCCGCCGCTGCCGGTCAGGCCGCGGCACGGGGCGGCAATGCCGTGGCCGGTGCCGTGAGCTCGGGCGCCGGTGCGGTCATCGGTGCCGGTCAGGCCGTGGCGGATGCCCTGGGCAGCGGGACCAGCGCCGTCCTGGGGGCCGTGCGGGGCATACTTCCCGGCAACCGGAGGCGGGAGGCCACGGCGGACGAGCGCTTCGTCCTGCATCTGGCCCTGCTCTGGTCGCAGGGACGGCCGGGCTGGCAACGCCGCCGCCAGCTGGCCCGCCTGTGCGATGCGGAAGGCGTGGGCGCCGGGCTGCGCACGCTGGTGGACAGGCACCCCGATCTCGACCTGCTGGAACCGCAGCTGTCGTTCTGGCGGGGCAGGGTGGAGGAGGTGCTCGCTTGCAGCCGGGCCCTGGGACTGGAACGCGGCGCGGCGGCCGTGGCCTGGCTGGCGGAACTGGATCACCGGCTGGGGCTGGGCGGCAGCCTGCAGGGCGGCCATGAGGCGCCCGCCACGGGCTGGAAGCGCCTGCGGAAGCGGCCGTAGGGGCCGGGCGCCTCGTGCCGTCCGGTGGAAGCTCCGGCAAATAACCGCTGTTTTGTGACGATGGTCACAGTGCGGGCCGGGGAAATATGCTGTAGTCGCGTCAACAGACCTCATCCTCTCAGACAAGGAGTCCCCCATGTTTTGCAATCAGTGTGAACAGACTTCCAAAGGCAAGGGCTGTACCCGCCTTGGTATCTGCGGCAAGAACGAGGCCGTGGCCATCCAGCAGGACAAGCTGGTGTGGCAGCTGCGCGAACTGGCGGCCGTGGCCCTGATGGCCCGTGAGGCCGGCATCGTGGATACCGCCACCGATGATTTTGCCTTCAAGGCCCTGTTCTCCACCCTGACCAATGTGAATTTCGATCCTGTGTCCCTGCGCGCCGTGCAGGAAGAATGCCTGGAGCGCACCACCGCCCTGGCCGCCCGCGTGCCCGGCGCGCCGGCGCCCACGCCGCTGGCTGCCCTGGACCTGCGCGACACGGCCACCGACCACCTGTCCGGCGACGAGGACGTGCGTTCCGCCATGCAGATCCTGCTCTACGGCCTCAAGGGCGTGGCCGCCTATGCCGACCATGCCGCCGAGCTGGGCCAGCGTGATCCCGATGTGGCCGCCTTCCTGTATCGCGGCCTGCGCGCCGGCACCGAACTGGACCCCGAGAGCCATGACCTCAACGGCTGGCTGGGCCTGGTGCTGGAATGCGGCAAGGTCAACCTGCGCGCCATGGAACTGCTGGAGGCGGGCAATACCGGCACGTTCGGCACGCCCGTGCCCACGCCCGTATCCCTGGGCCGGCGCAAGGGCAAGGCCATCCTCATCTCCGGGCACGACCTGCCCGACCTGCTGGCCCTGCTGGAGCAGACCCGTGACACGGGCATCAACGTCTATACCCACGGCGAGATGCTGCCCGCCCATGCCTATCCGCTGCTGCACGCCTTCCCGCATCTGGCCGGCCATTACGGCACGGCCTGGCAGAACCAGCAGAAGGAGCTGCCCGACTTCCCCGGTGCGGTGCTCTTCACCACCAACTGCATCCAGGACCCCAGGGGCTATGCCGACAAGGTCTTCACCTCCGGCAACGTGTCTTGGCCCGGCCTGACCCATTGCAAGGGCCGTGATTTCTCGGCCGTCATCCAGAAGGCCCTGGAGCTGCCCGGTTTCGCGGAAGACGTGCCCGGCAGGGAAGTGCTGACCGGCTTCGGCCGCGAGACCCTGCTGGGTGCCGCGCCCGCCGTGCTGGACGCCGTGGCCCAGGGCAAACTGCGCCACATCTTCCTGGTGGGCGGCTGCGACGGTGCCCGTCCCGGCCGCAACTACTACACCGAACTGGTGGAGAAGATCCCGGCCGACTGCCTGATCCTGACCCTGGCCTGCGGCAAGTTCCGCTTCTTCGACAAGGAGCTGGGCAGCCTGGGCGGCATCCCGCGCCTGCTGGACGTGGGCCAGTGCAACGACGCCTACGCTGCCGTGCGCGTGGCCCTGGCCCTGGCCGATGCCCTGAAGTGCGGCGTCAACGAGCTGCCGCTGTCGCTGGTGCTTTCGTGGTACGAACAGAAGGCCGTGAGCATCCTGCTGACCCTGCTGGCCCTGGGCGTGAAGAACATCCGCCTCGGCCCCACGCTGCCTGCCTTCGTGTCCCCCAACATCCTCAAGGTGCTGGTGGAGCAGTGGAACATCATGCCCGTGACCACGCCTGACGAGGACCTCAAGGCCATCCTGGGCTAAGACGCTCCGCAGGGGAAGGCCGTGACAGCGGCCTTCCCCTCGTTTTGTGGGGCCCGGCGGGGCCGCTTTCCCCGTCCGGCCTTCCTTTCCCGCCCCTGTGCCCGTGCAGGGGCCAACCTTCGTGGAGGTCGCGCATGGAACGGTGCAAAGGAAACCGTGATCCCCAGAGCCTGCGGGATGCCGTGGGCCAGAGCCCGCTGGGGCATCTTCTGGACGCGTCCCAGCTGGCCCTGCTGCTGGGCACGGGCCGTCTTGCCGTGATGCGGGCGGGCGATGTGCTCTTTCGTGAAGGCGACAGGGCGCGGCATGTGCCCTTTGTCCTGTCCGGTGAGGTGAAGCTGGTCAAGATGGGCCCGCAGGGAAAGGAATATGTGCTGCATCTGACCCGCGGCGGGGCCTTCCCCGATCCGGGGGCCCTGTTCTACGAGGCCCCCCTGCCGGCCACGGCCGTGGCCCTGGGGCCGGGGCGCCTGCTCTGGCTGGAGCGGGCCACCATGGACAGGCTGCTGGACGAGAATCCCCGGCTGGCCCGCTGGCTTTTGCAGGTGCTGGCTGCCCGGCAGCGCCTGTTCGTCAACAAGGTGGCCGGCTCGCAGGGGGTGATCTCGGTCTCCCGGCGGGTGGCCGGATGGCTGCTGCACCGCTCCCGCATGGAGGCGGGCCGCCGGCAGCTGGAACTGCCCGGTACCCGGGAGCTCATGGCCCGCCTGCTGGGCCTGAGCCGCGAGAGCCTGAGCCGGGAGCTCAACAAGCTGGCCCGGGAAGGCGCCATCCGCCTGGAGCGGCGGCGGGTGGAACTGCTGGACATGGCCGCGCTGGAACGCCGGGCCCAGGACTAGGGGCCTTCCCGGGCGCGGGGTCCCGCTCCGGCGTTGTCTTCCCTGTCCCCGGACGGCCCGGGACAGGGGCCCGGTCCCGGCCGTGCCTTTTTTGAATGACGCCTCCGCCGCGGCGTGTCCCCGGCCCGGGGCAGCGCGGCGCAGGCCTGACCGAGGGCGGCAGCCCGCAGCATACCAGACATGACAGACATCCATCCGCATCCCGTGCCCCCGCATATACTGTGCTCCAGCATCACCGGCAATACCCGCTCCCTGGCCGATGCCCTGGCCGGAGCCACCGGGGGCCCCGTGTTCCCCGCCGGGCACCCGCCCCTGCTCGATCATGCCGGGACGCTGCTCCTGGGCTTCTGGGTACGCCGGGGCCTGCCCGATGGCCGCAGCCTGCGCCTGTGGCAGGACATACGCGGCAGGCGCGTCTTTTTTTTCGGCACCCACGGCACGCGTCCCGGCTCGGAGCATTCCCGCCACTGTCTGGCGGCGGCCCGCCGCCTGCTCCAGGACAACGGCAACGAGGTCCTGGGCGGCTTTTTGTGCCAGGGGCGGGTCAATCCGCGGCTGGTGGCCCTGGCGGGCAAGCCGGGGCACCATCCCATGACGCCCGCCCGTGCGGCCCGTCTGGCCGAGGCCGCCCGCCATCCTGACGGGGCGGACCGCCAGGCGCTGGTGCGCTGCTGGGACTGCTGCCGCCAGGGGCTGCCCCTGCCCGGGGCCGATGCCGCCGGGGAGCTGGACGGCGGCCACTTTTTTGCCTGGTCCGCCGGGACGGGACGCTTGTCCTGAGCCCGCGGGCCGTTACCCGCAAGGGGAGGAGAGAACATCATGCACCAGACCGTCAGCCGCGTGGAACTGAGCGCGGACCCGGCCCTGCCCGGCGAGATCCTCAACAGGGCGGAATCGCTTTTCGTGGCCTTCCAGACCGGGGATTTCCCCTATGTGCTGCCCTTCAACCATGTCTGGCTGGACGGGCGCATCTATATCCATTGCGCCTTTGCAGGCCGCAAGATCGACGTGCTGCGCCGGGATGCCCGGGTGGGCTTTTCCACGGCGGTGGACGTGCGCATCATCCGCGAAAGGTCCACCACCCACTTCCGCAGTCTTTGCGGTACCGGCCGGGTGAGCGAAGTGACCGATACGGAAGAGAAGCGCCGGGCCCTGGACGCCATCAGCCTGCGCTTCGACGCGCGCTGCCCGCGCCCCGCGCCCGATGCCGCCCTGGCCCGGGTGAACATCCTGCGCATCGATGTGGAGAGCCTGACCTGCCGCCACAAGGACGGATCGCGCCGCAAGGACAAGGAATAGGGGAAAGTTTGTGCTTTTTAGCACAAATTGGAGAAAAGACCTTGTCTTGTGCGGGGAAAGTCCTTACATTGAAATCGTAAGGGAAAAAGGCTGCGCCGGCTCTGGAGCCGACGGGGAAAGGGCCATCCCCCTTTCCGATGGAACCGGATTTTCACCATTTTACTTCTGTCCGTCTGGGCGGTAATGGAGCGTACCATGAAGGAAATCAAGAAGATTCTTTGCGCGGTTGACCTTTCCGAACACAGCGCGGCCG
>OMDW01000194.1_pt1 | contig 16299 bp, 15 predicted proteins | sample 1673661 | NCBI WGS metagenome assembly OMDW01 (sample SAMEA103958118, study PRJEB25191) | human gut metagenome
TAGATGATTTTTGCGATGTATTTCACTTATTTTATTTAAAAAACTTAAAAATCATCTAACTTTGCAAGTTGAATCTCCCCCGCTCTCCACAACATACCAAACAACATTAACAACTATTCTATTATGGAACAGAAAGAACTTGACCGTATCAGCTATGCTCTCGGACTGAGCATGGGCCAGAATTTCCGTGCGAGCGGGATCGAGAAAATCAATGTCGAGGATTTTGCCGACGGTGTCGCCTCGGTCTTCTATGGCTCGCAGCCCAAGATGAGCTATGAGGATGCCAAGGCCGAGATTCAGAAATATTTCACCGCCCTCGAGGCCAAGCAGCAGGCCGAGGCTGCCAAGATGGGCGAGATCAACGAGGCTGCGGGCAAGCAGTATCTCGAGGAGAACGGCAAGCGTGCCGAGGTCAAGACACTCCCCTCGGGTCTGCAGTATGAGGTAATCACCGAGGGTGACGGCCCGATGCCCAAGTCGACAGACCGTGTCGAGGTCCACTATACAGGCAAGCTCATCGACGGCACTGTGTTCGACAGCTCGGTAGACCGCGGCGTGCCCGCCACATTTGGCGTGACACAGGTAATCCCCGGATGGGTCGAGGCCCTGCAGCTGATGAAGGCCGGCTCAAAGTGGCGTCTCTTCATCCCCTCGCAGCTCGCATACGGTCCGCAGGGCGCAGGCCCCATCGGCCCCAACTCGACCCTGATATTCGACGTCGAGCTGCTGCGCGTTCTCTGATACCCTCACCGCCATGCGCAGTCTTATCCTCCTCTCCATAGCAGCCGCACTGGGTCTCCAGGCCCGTGCGGCCGAACCGACCGACTCTCTGGCCTCGGCCCTGGCCACATACTGGGGCTCGGCCATCAACACCACCGCCCTCTCCCAGGCCGAGCGCGACGCGTTCGCCAAGGGATTTGAGGAGAATTTCCAGTCTCAGGACTCAATCAAGGCACAGTATATACGGGGTGCCATGATGGCCGCAAACATCTCGCGCTCGATTGCCGAGGCGGCGATGATGGGGCTCGACGTGAATCCGACGGCTCTGGCCGAGGCGTTCGGCAAGGTGGTGCGCGGAGGCTCGGTAGGGTTTACACCCGAGTCTGCCCAGGCGTATATCGACCGCCAGATAGCTCCCGAGGAGGCGCGTGAGTTCTCGGCAGAGTCTCAGGCACAGTTCCTTGCCACCGAGGCTGCCCGGCCGGGAGCCGTGACCACCCCGTCGGGCCTGGTGTTCCAGGTGCTCACCGAGGGGGAAGGCCCGATGCCCACGGACGGCGACACGGTGAGCGTGCTCTATACCGGGCGTCTCAGCGACGGCTCTGAGTTTGACTCGACCGACAAGCCTGTCGACCTATCCGTGAGCGGTGTGGTGCCCGGCATGTCGGAGGGCCTCAAGATGATGAAACCCGGCGGCCGATACCGCCTGGTGATACCGTCGGACCTCGGATATGGCAACCGCGGCATACGCGGCGTGATACCGGGCGGCGCGGCACTCGACTTTACGGTTGAGCTCGTCGGCATAAAGCCCTCGGGACAACAGTGACAACCATTAACAAATTCATATACACACAAAAAAGACAATGAAAAAGATTGTTTTGGCTTGCGGAGTTGCCGCAGCTATCCTCGGAGTGACCTCGAGCTGCTCCAAGACATCTTCGAGCGCAGGCGACAGCGCCTTCAGCGACTCGCTCTCGACCTATCTCGGCGAAAGCCAGGGCTATCGTCTGGCATCAGACTACAACACCCAACTCGGCGACGAGGAGAAGTCCAAGATGAAGAAAGACGACATCCTGCGCGGTCTCAAGCAGGTGATCATGACCGATACCACCCAGCAGGGCTATCTGACAGGTCTGTCGCTCGGCCTTCAGGTTGCCGGACAGCTGATGCGCTACGAGCAGGCCGGTGTCGAGGTTAACCGCGCCAAGGTCTACGAGGCATACGCCAAGGCATTCATGGCAGACTCCGTGAGCATGGAGGAGCTGCGCGAGTCGCAGGCCGTATTCCAGACCCTGGCCCAGCAGGCCCAGCAGAAGATGATGGAATACTATGAGGCTCAGGAGGCTGCTGCACGCGAGGCCAAGATGAACTCGCCCGAGGCCCAGGAGAACGGCAAGGCCGGAGAGGCTTATATCAAGGAAGCCAAGGAGAAGGATCCCTCTATCGTAGTCACCGAGTCGGGTCTGGCCTATAAGGTCATCACCGAGGGTACAGGCGAGGCTGTAGGCAAGAACGGCCAGGCCACCGTCAAGTATAAGGGTCAGCTCGTCGACGGAACCGTGTTCGACAGCAACGACCAGGGCGTCAAGTTCAGCCCCCGCAACGTGGTTCCCGGCTTTGGCGAAGGCCTCTCGATGATGAAGAAGGGCTCGCACTACGTGCTCATGATTCCCGGCAACCTCGCATACGGTGCTGATGGCGCACCCCAGGCCGGCATCGGCCCCAACGCCACCCTCATCTTTGATGTAGAGGTTACAGACGTAGAGCCCGGCAAGTAAGCCCCCTGCCGAAAGGACATAGAAAATAATTTCCCCGCGTGGCCGTCAATGATTTGGCCACTCGGGGAGTTTTTTTTATATTTGCAGGGTGAACCTCTTCCACCCCGTGGTTGTATTCACTGATAGACACAAACCATAAAGATTATGCGACACATATTCCTATCCCTGATGCTGGTGCTCGGCGGCGCGCTGGCCGCATCGGCCAAAGGGCAGATAACCTTTGAGCGCGAGAAGGCCGATTTCGGCACAGTCAAGGCATCGGGGGGCACCGTGACAATGACATACCCCTTCACCAACACAGGCGACGAGCCCGTTGGGATAGTCACGGTGACCAACGGCGGCTGCGGCTGCACCAAGCCCGAGTTCCCCCAGAAACCCGTAAAGCCGGGCGAGAAGGGTGAGATTGTCGTGAGGTTCAACCCCTCGACATTCCGCGGCGAGGTCAACAGGGTGGTCAAGGTGCAGACCAGTTCGCAGAAAAAACGTGTCAAGCTCACATTCTCGGGCGTAGTAGTGCCCTGACAGTCAACAGACAGACCGGATTTCTCATGTTTCAACGTCTCATAGCCATATTCCTTCTCGCGACTGCCGCTGTCACAGCCCGTGCAGACGGCGAATGGACCGAGAAGACTCACGATTTCGGTGCCTTTGACGAGGAGATGGGCACCGTCTATTGCCGCTTCGGGCTCGTCAACACCGGCACAGAGCCGCTGGCCATACTCAGCGCCAGGGCCAACTGCGGGTGCACCAGGCCCGAGTATTCAAACGACCCCGTCAATCCGGGTGACACCATCTGGCTCAAGGTCGGATTCGACCCCAAGGGGCGCCCCGGCAAGTTCCAGAAGCAGATTACCGTAGACTGCTCGTCGGCCCCCGTGCGCACGCGCCTCACCATCCGCGGCACGGTGATAGGGTCGGGCAACACGCTGCGCTCGCGCTTTCCGGTCGAGGCCGGGCCCGTTAGGATGCGCACGCGCACCATCCCCTACGGCAAGGTGCTCAAGGGCACGTCGCCGGGCCAGTATGTCGAGGCATACAACGCCTCGCCGGACACCATACGTCCCAAGTTGCTTCATAGCCCCAAGTATATCAACGTGATAGTGCAGCCCGCGGCGGTGGCTCCGGGCGAGCAGTTCATACTCTCGACCATATTCCACACAGACGCCACGCGCGAATGGGGCATAGTGACCGACTCGATCGTCATGCAGCCCGACGCCACGGCATCATCGCAGCCTGTCACCATCGAGACCGTGGCCATAGTGAGCGAGGACTTCTCCAAGCTCACTGACGCCGAGCGCGCCAAGGCTCCCCTCATCGACACCTCCGTCACGGCGATAGACCTTGAGAAGGTGAGCCGCTCGGACAAGCCGTCGACCCACCGTTTCGACATCTCCAACCTTGGCAAGAGTCCCCTGATAATAAGGCGCATATCGTGCAGCGACCCGGCGGTAGACGTGTCGGTCAAGGACACGCGTGTCAAGCCCGGCAAGAAGGTGCCCGTCACCGTGAGGGTAGACCCCTCGAAGATAGGGCGCACCGAACTGCTCAACGCCCGCATCAACATCATTGCCAACGACCCCGAACACCCCTCGACCATGGTGCGTGTGGTGGGCGAGGTCACCGAACCCTAAATCACACCCAAGCCATGCAGCATCCCGAAAACTCAGAAGATTTCGCAGGCCTCACCGTCAACTCGGGCGTGAGCCAGCCACCCATAGTCAACCCCTACCTGCGGCGCCGCAAGCGCCAGGCCCTCCCCACTCCCGGCGAGATGGTCGAGGGCATCCTCAAGGGGGATGTCACAATGCTGTCGCGTGCCGTCACGCTGGTCGAGAGCCTTGTGCCCGCACATCAGGTGCTGGCCCAGGAGGTGATAGAGAAATGTCTCCCCCACTCCGGGCGCTCGCGCCGCATCGGTATCACAGGGGTGCCTGGTGCGGGCAAGAGTACCTCGATAGATGTGTTCGGACTGCATGTGCTCAAGCGCGGCGGTAAGCTGGCCGTGCTGGCCATAGACCCGTCGAGCGAGCGCACCAAGGGGAGCATCCTCGGCGACAAGACACGCATGGAGAAGCTGTCGGTGCATCCCGATGCCTTCATCCGCCCTTCCCCCTCGGCGGGGTCGCTCGGCGGCGTGGCTCGCAAGACCCGCGAGACCATAGTGCTGTGCGAGGCTGCGGGCTATGACAACATATTTGTCGAGACCGTCGGCGTGGGTCAGAGCGAGACCGCCGTCCACTCGATGGTAGACTTCTTCCTGCTCATCCAGCTCGCGGGCACGGGCGACGAGCTGCAGGGCATCAAGCGCGGCATCATGGAGATGGCCGACGGCATCGTCATCAACAAGGCCGACGGCGACAACATACCCCGCGCGCAGCTTGCCCAGGCGCAGTTCCGCAACGCCCTCCACCTCTTCCCCACCCCTGCCTCGGGCTGGACCCCCGAGGTGTTGACCTATTCGGGTTACTATGAGCTGGGCATCGCCGAGGTGTGGGACATGATAGACCGCTATTTCGGATTTGTCATGGAAAACGGTTACTTTGAGCGGCGCCGTGCAGAACAGGCCCGCTGGTGGATGTACGAGACCATCAACGAGCAGCTCAGGGCCAATTTCTACAATAACCCCGAGATAGAGAAGCTGCTGGCCGAGAAGGAGATACGTGTCCTCGGCAACCAGCAGAGCTCGTTCACCGCGGCCAAGGATGTCCTTGACCGTTATTACGCGCTCAGATGAACCTGCTGAGGCGCATAGTGGGATTTTATGTCGAGGGATTCCGCTCGATGACCGTCGGGCGACGCCTGTGGGCACTCATCCTCGTCAAGCTCGCGTTCATATTCCTGGTGATGAAGCTCTTCTTCTTTCCCGACATACTCGAGCGCGACTACCCCGACGACGCCTCCCGCGCCGGTGCCGTCCGCCATACCCTCATAGACAGGAGTCGATAAGACAGACCTAAGACATAAAGAGATTCACATGAGCCTTACCTTGAACTTATATCATATCGTCATCAGCACTAAATACCGCAGGATGACCATAAATCCCGAGCATGAGCGAGACCTCTATCGGTATCTGTGGAGTCTCCTTGATGGCCGTAAGTGCAAGCTGCTCCGCATGGGTGGCATTGCGAACCATGTGCATATCCTGGCCGACCTGCATCCTACGGTTAGTCTGGCCGCAATAGCGGGCGAGCTCAAGCGCAAGAGCAGTCTGTGGATGAAGCGGTCGGGTCTCTTTCCCATCTTCGAGGGTTGGGGCGAGGATTATTTCGGTGTTTCGAAGTCATCGGGAGACAGAGATGTGCTCATCAATTATATCAAGAATCAGAAAGAACATCATAAAAATACTTGTTTCGAAGAGGAATACCGCCGTCTCGTCGAGGGCTCAGGCCGTCAATGGGACGACAGGTTCCTCACATGACCCACGGGTGCATCCACCATGACAACGTCCCCTCCGGGGACTGGTTGTGGTTGGTGGCATCCCGATTCCCCCGCATTGGCATGCGGGGGCTAACCGAGAGAGCGTCCCCCTGCGGGGGACTATGGGAAGACCGGTTCCCGCAGGGGACGCCATCATAGTTAGCCACCGCAATAGCTTGCGGTGTCGGCGGGATTGTGGTTGTGGCGGATTCGCTGTTGTAGCGGATTCACGATCGCGGCGGGTTCGCGGTTGCCACCTCCATCGTGTAGTCTCCCGCAGGGGGACGCCATCACGGTTATCCCCCGCATGCCAATGCGGGGGTTGCAGGGGCTTGGGACACCCCCACCCGGAGTCCCCGGCGGGGACGATATTATGGTTGCTCAATCTCCCCTCTTCTGGGGTACGATATTATGAAACAATAATTTAATCTTCACAATATGCAAGACCTGATTACAGTAGTCGACTGGTCGCGGTGGCAGTTTGCGCTCACTGCGATGTATCACTGGCTGTTTGTGCCTCTGACGCTCGGCCTGAGTGTGATTGTCGGTATAATGGAGACAATCTATTACCGTACACGCTCTGCAAAGTGGCTGGCCACCACCAAGTTCTGGATGACCCTCTTCGGCATCAACTTTGCCATAGGCGTGGCCACCGGCATCATCCTCGAGTTTGAGTTCGGCACCAACTGGAGCAATTACTCATGGTTCGTGGGCGACATCTTCGGAGCTCCGCTCGCCATCGAGGGTCTGCTGGCGTTCTTCATGGAATCCACTTTCATCGCTATCATGTTCTTCGGGTGGAAGAAGGTCTCTCCCGGCTTCCATCTTGCCTCGACATGGCTCACCGCCATCGGTGCCTCAATCTCGGCGCTGTGGATTCTGGTGGCCAACGCATGGATGCAATATCCTGTGGGTATGGAGTTTGACCCCGAGCAGATGCGCAATGTCATGGACGATTTCTGGGCCGTGGCCTGTTCGCCCGTAGCGGTACACAAGTTCTTCCACGCCGTATTTGACGGCTGGGTACTCGCCTCGGTGTTCGTGTGCGGTGTCAGCGCGTGGCTGCTGATGAAAGGGCGTCGCCGCGAGATGGCCCTTGACTCGATAAAGATTGCCGGATGGCTCGGTGTCGCAGGTATGCTGCTGACCCTGTGGAGCGGCCACAGCTCGGCTGTAGATGTTGCCCGCGTGCAGCCTATGAAGCTGGCCGCCATGGAGGGCCTTTATGACGGCTCGGAGGGTGCCGAGCTGGTGGCCTTCGGCATACTTGACCCCGCGAAAGAGCGTATCGACAGCCGGGATCCCTTCTATTTCAAGGTGGCTATCCCCTATGGACTCAGCATACTGGCCAATATGGATCCGCACTCGTTCGTGCCCGGAATTAACGACCTGATAGAGGGTCGCGGATATGATGCCGCAGGCAATGAGGTGAACACCGTGAGCTATGCCGAGCGCATAGAGCGCGGACTCCTGTCGCACGAGGCCCTGCGCGAGTTTGACAAGGCATACGCCGGGGGCGACGAGGCCGCAATGGCTGCCGCCAATGTCGGAATCAAGGAGAACTATCAGTATTTCGGCTACGGATACCTCGACTCGCCCGAGGAGGCTGTGCCCCCTGTAGGGATGACCTTCTATTCGTTCCATATCATGGTCCTTGCCGGAGGCTATCTGCTGCTGTTCCTGTGCGTGGCGCTCTGGGCCGTATACAAGCGCCGCTCGCTGTGGGAGGCCCGCTGGTGGCAGTGGGTGTCGATACTCTCCGTGGCCGTGGTGTGGATATGCTCGGAGGCCGGATGGGTCACCGCCGAGGTGGGACGCCAGCCCTGGATAATCCAGGACATCATGCCCACACGCGCCGCCATATCAGGCATCTCGGCAGGGTCGGTGATGCTGACCTTCTGGCTCTTTGCCGCCGTCTTCACAGCACTGCTGGTGGCCGAAATGACTATCATGTTCAAACAAATCAACAAGAAGGAGGAGGACTGACCTATGGAACTTGCAACTCTTCAACAATACTGGTGGCTGCTTATCTCGGTGCTCGGCGCCGTGCTCGTGTTCATGCTCTTCGTGCAGGGTGGCCAGACATTCCTTTTCAGCGAGTTTGACGGCTCTGAAGACCAGGACAAGATGATTTCGTCGCTCGGCCACAAGTGGGAGCTGACCTTCACCACCCTCGTGGTGTTCGGCGGAGCGTTCTTCGCTTCGTTCCCGCTGTTCTACTCGACCAGCTTCGGGGGCGCCTACTGGCTGTGGATGCTGATACTGCTCAGTTTCGTGCTGCAGGCGGTCAGCTATGAGTTCCGCTCAAAGCCGGGCAATATCTTCGGCCGACGCACCTACGACGTCTTCCTCTTCATCAACGGCGCCGTTGGCCCGATACTGCTCGGTGTCGCAGTGGCCATGTTCTTCTTCGGGGCCGAGTTCACTGTCACGCGCCGCAATATCCTCGACGCCGGTTCGCCTGTCATCTCGCAGTGGGCTCCCACTCACGGCCTTGAGGCGATTGCCAACTGGAAGAACCTCGTGCTCGGTCTGGCCGTGTTCTTCCTGGCGCGCACACAGGCCGCGCTCTACCTGCTCAACAATCATCCCGAGATCGGGTTTCTCAACTATTTCTTCTACAAGAACCAGCGCAGGGTGCTGACCAACGGCATGGCGTTCGTGGTCTTCTTCCTCATATTCCTGGGGCTGCTCCTCACGACCGACATGTACTTCACCCTGACCGACCCCATGGTCAACCACGGACGTCCCTTCTTCTACCACCAGGAGTTCAAGTACTGGTATAATTTCTATGACATGCCCTGGGTGGCCGGGGTGTTCCTTGTCGGGACCGTCATGGTGCTCTATGCCATCTTCCGCTCGGCATACGCCGAACATTGGACCAAGGGAATCTGGTGGAGCGGCATCGGCACCATACTTGTGGTGATGAGCCTTTTCTGGATAGCCGGATTCTGCAATACGCCATATTATCCCTCGCTTCTTGATCCCAAGTCGTCGCTCACCATCTACAACAGCTCGTCGAGCCATTTCACGCTGACGGTGATGAGCTGGGTGTCGCTGATAATACCGTTTGTGATAGCGTATATCGCATACGCCTGGTATTCGATGGACAGGAAGAAATGATATAGTTGAACTATCTCACATATCTCACATAGTCTCCATACCCCTCTGCGGCCATGCTGTCGAGGGGTATGAATCGTAATGAGGCACTGTTGATGCAGTATCTCAGGCCTCCCCGGTCGCGCGGGCCGTCGTCGAACACATGGCCCAGGTGTGCGTCGCCATCGCCGCTACGCACCTCGGTACGCACCATGCCGTGGCTGGTGTCGGTCCTCTCGGTTATCGACGAGCCGGGGATGGGGCGTGTGAAGCTCGGCCATCCGCAGCCCGACTCAAACTTGTCTGCCGAGGCGAACAGGGGTTCGCCCGTGGTGATGTCGACATATATGCCGGGGCGGTTCTCGTCCCAGTACTCGTTGTCAAACGGGGGCTCGGTGCCGTTATACTGTGTCACCTGATACTGCATCGGCGTGAGGCGGCGGCGCAGCTCGGTGTCTGTGGGACGGTGCCAGCGGTGTGCGGCATTGCGCGCCAGCTCGAAGAGCTTCGGGTCGATGTGGCAGTATCCCCCCGGGTTCTTGTCGAGATAGTCCTGATGATACTCTTCGGCAGGATAGAAATTGCGCAGCCTCTCGGCCTCTATGGCCAGTGGCGCGTCATATTGGCGCTGGAGCGAGTCGAGGGCCTTGACGATGACGGGTTTCTGCTCTTCGGCGGTATAGTAGATGCCGGTGCGGTATTGCGTGCCCCGGTCGTTGCCCTGGCGGTTGACGGATGTGGGGTCGATGGTGAGGAAATAGAGCCTGAGCAGGAATGCGAGCCCTACCCTCCCCGGGTCGTATGTCACCATCACGGCCTCGGCGGCGCCTGTCTCGCCGGTGCATACCTCCCGGTATGTCGGGTCTGGCACGCGGCTGTTGGCATAGCCGGTCTCGGTAGAGATGACGCCGTCTATCTGTTTCAGGAAATGCTGGGTGCCCCAGAAGCATCCCCCTGCCAGGCAGATGCTGTCGGTCTGTGCTGTGTGTCGGTCTGCGGTCTGCATATCGTTGAGGTTTTTGTTGTCGGCATGGCCTGTGCAGGCGGCCGTCAGGAGGAGAGCCGCCAGAGAGTAGAGGAGCTTCATATTAAAACAACCGCGCGGGAGGTCTGTTAAGTGTCGGATGATAGTTAAAATAGATTAATATTTATTAAATTTCTCACGCCCGTATGCGCTGATATGTGAGAATTGGCTATTATTTGCTATCTTTGCAGTCAGAAAGTCACGGAGGAGGCCACGGTGCTTCCTCCAATTCTTTATATAAACGTGATATGATAGACAAGCATGAAGTTGAGGCCGCAGTGGCCAAGGCCATCGAGGGCACGGACGCATTTGTCGTGAGCCTGACGGTATCGGCAGACAACGACATAGTGGTCGAGCTCGACTCGCAGACGGGTCTCGACCTGGATTTCTGCACCGAGGTGAGCCGCAAGGTCAACGAGGCTCTCGACCGCGATGTCGAGGACTACTCGCTCGAGGTCGGCACCGCGTCGCTCTCGGCGCCCTTCAAGGTTACCGCCCAGTATGAGAAGCACGTCGGCGACAACGTCGACATCCTCACCCGCGACGGACGCAAGTTCACAGGGCTGCTCACAGCCGTCGACCCCGAGGCCCGCACATTTACCGTCGAGGTGACCCGCAAGGTCAGGCTCGAAGGCGAGAAGCGTCCCCGCATGGTTGCCGAGCCCGAGACATTGGGCATGGACGATTGCCGCAGCGTGGCATATCACTTTGACTTCAAATGACAATCAGAGAGATTAATAAACCGACCCCATATCCCACATATAGACAAGCAAATGGCTAAGAAAGAGGAAGCTCCCAATATGGTGGAGCGTTTTGCCGAATTTAAGGAGCTGAAGAATATTGACAAGACCACTATGGTCAGCGTGCTTGAGGAATCGTTCCGCAACGTGCTGGCCAAGATGTTCGGTACCGACGAGAACCTTGACGTCATCATGAACCCCGACAAGGGCGACGTGCAGATATTCCAGAACCTCGAGGTAGTGCCCGACGGCGAGGTGACCAACCCCAACCTGCAGATCTCGCTGACCGATGCCCGCGCCGATGAGGACCCCGACGTCGAGATTGGCGAGGAGCATACAAAGGAGATATTCTTTGCCGATTTCGGCCGCCGTGCCATCCTCAACCTGCGCCAGACGCTGCAGTCCAAAATTCTCGACCTGCAGAAAGAGGCCATCTACTCCAAGTTCAAGGAGCTCGAGGGACAGCTTGTGAGCGGTGAGGTCTATCAGACATGGTCGCGCGAGACCCTGCTGCTCGATGTCGAGAAGAACGAGCTGCTGCTCCCCAAGAGCGAGTCTATCCCCGGCGACTATTTCCGTAAGGGCGAGACCGTGCTTGCCGTCATCTCGAGTGTCGACAACAAGAACAACAATCCCAAGATTACGGTATCGCGCATCAGCGACACATTCCTGCGCCGCCTCTTCGAGCGCGAGGTGCCCGAGATTATCGACGGCCTCATCTCCATCCAGGCCGTGGCCCGCATCCCCGGCGAGAGGGCCAAGATTGCCGTCGAGAGCTATGACGACCGCATCGACCCCGTGGGCGCATGCGTCGGCGTCAAGGGCTCGCGTATCCACGGCATCGTGCGCGAGCTCCACAACGAGAACATCGACGTAATCCACTATACATCCAATCCGTCGCTCTTCATACAGCGTGCCCTCAGCCCTGCCAAGATCTCGAGCATCCATCTCGACGAGGAGGCCAAGAAGGCCGAGGTGTTCCTGCGCCCCGAGGAGGTATCGCTCGCCATCGGCAAGGGTGGCATGAACATCAAGCTCGCCTCCATGCTCACAGGCTATGTCATCGACGTCTACCGTGACACCCCCGACCAGGTCGAGGACGACATCTACCTGGACGAGTTCAAGGACGAGATCGACGGCTGGGTCATCGACGCCCTCAAGGACATGGGCTGCGTCACCGCCCGCGAGGTGCTGCGCACTCCGCGCCAGGAGCTCATCGACAAGGCAGACCTCGAGGAGGATACCGTCGACAACATCATCGCCATACTCAAGGCCGAGTTTGACGAGGACGACGAGGCCGCACCCCAGGCGCCCGCTGCAGACGGAGAGCCCTCTGAAGAGGAGTGACCCGGCCCGGACGCTCACGTCTCACCTCTCCACCCATCACATCCACAACAAAATCATATAAAACGCCGAGCTTTCATCCCCAACTGCTTAGCACCCGAAATATATGCCGAGAATAAAGATTAGTCAAGCCGCCAAAGAATTCAATGTCTCGATCCCGACCGTGGTCGAGCAGTTGCAGAAAAAAGGCATCTCTGTGGATGCCAACCCCAACACACGCATCGACGAGAAAGCATACGACATTCTTGTCTCAGCCTTCCAGCCCGACCGCAACGAGAAGGCCAAGGTGGACAGCATCCGCCGTGACAAGGAGAAGACATCCGCGACCTCACCGAAGGAGCCCGCACAGGCCACGACCGAGGGCGACGCGCATGTGCGCGCCGCCGGGCCGCGTGTCATCGGCAAGATTGAACTTGACGCGCATAACAATCCGGTGAAGGCCGAGCCCAAGCCGGAGCCTAAACCCGAGCCCAAGCCGGAACCCAAACCCGAGCCCAAGCCGGAACCTAAACCCGAGCCCAAGCCGGAACCCAAACCCGAGCCCAAGCCGGAACCCAAACCCGAGCCCAAGCCGGAACCCAAATCCGAGCCCAAGCCGGAGCCTAAACCCGAGCCCAAGCCGGAGCCTAAACCCGAGCCCAAGCCGGAGCCTAAACCCGAGCCCAAGCCGGAGCCCAAACCTGAGTCCAAGCCGGAGCCCAAACCCGAGCCTAAAGAGGCTCCCGCCGCTCCCGCAGAGCCTGAGGTATTCCGCTATAATACAGATACCCAGGTGGCAGGTCCCAAGGTAATCGGCCACATAGACCTCTCGGCCCTGAACCAGTCAACCCGTCCCAAGAAGAAGGGTAAGGATGACCATCGCCGGGGCGGTCAGAATGCCGCACAAGGTGGTGCGTCGGCTCAGCCGGGACAGCGCAAGAAGCGTCAGCGCATCGGTGGCAAGGAGAAGATTGACATCGAGAAGGCCGGAAACCAGGCTTCGGGTCCCGAGGCAGGTCAGGGCGGCAACAACGGCCACGGCCGCTCGGGCGAAGGCAACCGCCGTGGCGGCGAGAACCGTCGTGGCGGCGACAAGCCCAAGAAAGAGCGCAATCCGCGTCCCGTGCACACAGAGGTGAGTGAGGAGGATGTGCAGAAGCAGGTCAAGGAGACACTTGCCCGCCTGACCCAGAAGGACAAGGGCCAGAAGAAGGGTGCCAAGTGGCGCAAGGAGAAGCGCGAGGCATTCGCATCGCATGCCCGCGAGGCTGCCGCCGAGGCCGCTGCCGAGAGCAAGGTGCTGCAGATCACCGAGTTCGTGACCGCCAACGACCTTGCCGTGATGATGGATGTCCCCGTCAACAACGTCATCGCCACATGTATGAGCATGGGTGTGATGGTGTCTATCAACCAGCGCCTTGATGCCGAGACCATAAACATCGTGGCCGAGGAGTTTGGCTTCCAGACCGAATATGTGTCGGCCGAGGTAGTCGAGGCAATCGGTCAGGAAGAGGCTGATACCGAGGAGGATCTGGTGACCCGTCCGCCGATTGTGACCGTCATGGGCCACGTCGACCACGGCAAGACATCGCTCCTCGACTATATCCGCAACGCCAACGTGATCGCCGGCGAGGCCGGTGGCATCACGCAGCATATCGGCGCATATAACGTCGCACTGCCCGACGGACGACATATCACCTTCCTCGATACCCCGGGTCACGAGGCGTTTACCGCCATGCGTGCCCGCGGCGCCAAGGTCACAGACCTCTGTATCATCATCGTCGCCGCCGACGACAACGTGATGCCCCAGACAGTCGAGGCTATCAATCACGCATCGGCAGCCGGTGTGCCCATCGTATTCGCCATCAACAAGATAGATAAGCCTGCGGCTAATCCTGACAAAATCAAGGAGGAGCTGGCCCAGATGAACTATCTCGTCGAGGAATGGGGCGGCAAGTATCAGAGCCAGGACATCTCGGCCAAGAAGGGCATAGGTGTCGACGAGCTGATGGAGAAGGTGCTTCTCGAGGCCGAGATGCTCGACCTCAAGGCCAACCCCGACCGCAAGGCAACAGGCTCTATCATCGAGTCGTCGCTTGACAAGGGTCGCGGCTATGTGGCCACCATTCTCGTGCAGAACGGCACGCTCCGTGTGGGCGACGTAATCCTTGCCGGAACACATTTCGGCAGGGTCAAAGCCATGTTCAACGAGCGCAACCAGCGCATCAAGGAGGCCGGTCCCGCCGAGCCTGCCCTCATACTCGGCCTGAATGGCGCCCCGACGGCAGGTGATACATTCAATGTGATGGACACCGAGCAGGAGGCCCGCGAGATAGCCTCGAAGCGCGAACAGCTGCAGCGCGAGCTGGGCCTGCGCACCGCCAAGCGTACCACCCTCGAGGAGATTGGACGCCGCCGTGCCATCGGCAACTTCCACGAGCTCAACATCATCGTCAAGGGCGACGTCGACGGCTCTATCGAGGCCCTCTCCGACTCGCTCATCAAGCTCTCGACCGAGGAGGTCAAGGTCAACGTGCTCCACAAGGCTGTGGGCGCAATCTCGGAGAGCGATGTCACGCTGGCCGCCGCATCAGACGCCATCATCATCGGCTTCCAGGTGCGTCCCTCGCTGGCCGCACGCCGTGCCGCCGAGCGCGACGGTGTGGAGATTCGCCTCTATTCGGTCATCTACCAGGCCATCGAGGAGGTCAAGGACGCCATGGAGGGTATGCTCGCTCCCGAAATCAAGGAGGAGGTCATCGGTACCGCCGAGGTGCTCCAGACATTCAAGATATCCAAGGTCGGCACCATCGCCGGAGCCATCGTGCGCGAGGGCCGCATCAAGCGCGGCTGCAAGGTGCGCCTGATTCGCGACGGCATCGTGCGCTATACCGGCGAGCTGGGCTCGCTCAAGCGTATGAAGGACGACGTCAAGGAGGTCACCTCGGGCTATGACTGCGGTCTCTCGATTGCCGGATACAACGACATCGAGGAGGGCGACATCATCGAGGCATACGAGGAGGTAGAGGTTAAGAAGAGCCTCTGAGAGGAGCCTTGACCATACACCTCAACATAGGATCCAATATCGGCCACCGCCACTCTGCCATAGAGCGTGCGGTGGCCGCTCTGTCTGCGGCCCTCCCTGGGCGGATGGCTGTGTCGCGCCCTGTCGAGACCCCGCCGTGGGGATACGAGTCGCCAAATCCTTTCATAAATGTCGGTGTGCGCATTGATATGCCCTCCGAAATGGCCCCTGCGGAGGTGCTGGAGGCCGTGATGACCGTCCAGCGGTCGATATCTCCCCTCTCCCACCGCGACGCGACAGGAGGCTATTGTGACCGCCTCATAGATATAGACATCATAGCCATCGACGACCTTGTGGTCGATAGTCCCCGGCTCACCCTCCCCCATCCGCGCATGCACCTTCGCGATTTCGTCCTCATCCCACTCGCCCAGCTCGCCCCCGCCTGGCACCACCCCACCCTCCACCAGACCCCCGAGGAGATGCTGCAGGCATTAGCCGATATTCCCCGACCCCTGCGGGGCCGGGAATAGGTGGTGCCGTTCTGCCCCCAAGGCAAGCCTTGGGGCTACGTTTCTGTGCCCCGCACAAGGCGGGGCGGCAAATTCCCCTGCGAGGGTCAAATTGGGTGTGGCGTGGATTTCCCCGCACAAGGCGGGGCGACAAACACCCTGTGTTGGTCAAATTGGGTGTGGTGTGGATTCTCTCATGTGAATGTATCCGAATCTCTTTCCCGATGGCTATATTGGACGCGTGACGGATTGCCCCGCCTTGCGCGGGGAGTGGGAATGTAGCCCCAAGGCTTGCCTTGGGGTCAACACGATTCCCCTCTGAATCCGGCCCCGTAGGGGTCGGGGAATACTCAGATTGGGTCGTCGGGCAATGTCTGCGGATCACATGCAACCTCGAATCGTTTTAGAAACCATTCGAGCTCTTCGCGGAATGTCATCCTGCGATGATGTTTACAACTACGCAAATGATCCTTCGCCATTAGATACCATGCTGGCAAAGAGCGGCTTTACAGACACCTCGGGCGGCGAGAATGACAGCATGGGAGCCGGCACCGCCCAGATGATGCGTGCGATGTTTGCCGACACTCCGCTGCACTCCATTCTCTCGTTCAGTTCCGATAAACTAACATGGAAAGACATTCAGGACACGATCCGTGCGATCAAC
>OMDW01000202.1_pt1 | contig 16128 bp, 15 predicted proteins | sample 1673661 | NCBI WGS metagenome assembly OMDW01 (sample SAMEA103958118, study PRJEB25191) | human gut metagenome
AGTGAGTATAAATCTGCCATTGTTATAATGATCTTCCTTTTTTCTTTTTGGGTTTCTTTTTCATCGCTCGGATGAAGGCTTCTTCCTCGGGGTCATAGCCGGGCCCGACTTGGAACAGTCCGCCCACTGCCTGACATCCGGTTTCGACTATGTTCTCCACGACATTAGCTACAGGAGCCTCCTTGACCTTTGCTGTCACTGAAACAGGCTGCTGTCGCTGTGGCTGAACCTCTCTTATTCCTGCGTTCTTGGCAAAAAATTTGTCGAGACGCCTGTAGGAAAACGCACGGTCAATCTTCGAACCGTTGAAGGTAAATTCGCCGTCGGAGAACCGTATGCCCTGCGGCTTGCCGGTGTCGCGGTCGTTGTAAAATTCGACTGTTATTCCGGCCGGAGCGAGGCGACAGCGGAACTCATCCCACGATTTACAGCGGTACATCGCCGCCTGAATCTTGGGCTTCATTTCGGCAATCGCATCCTCATACAGCTTCTTTTTCGGCGAAAAAGTCAGTCCGTATTTCAGTTTTATTGCCTTGGTGGCCTTATTGCTTTTGTCGAAATTATTGCTCTCGTCGATGGCTTTGCCGTGGAGATTCACGCGGTTATAGACGATATGGAAATGCGGCGAGGAGGTTTCGGGGTGGCGCACTATTATATATTGCGTGTCCCTGATGCCCATGCGCTCCATGTATTCTTTAGCCAGTTGCACCATGAAATCATCTGTAAGACGGGGCGAATCCGCCTTGTCGAAACTCACAGCAATATGTCCGATGGGCTTGCTGATTCTCTTGTTGAGACTCGCCCCGATGTCGAAACTGTCCACAATTCTGCGGTAGTCGTTACCGAAAACGCTGTCGGAATCTATCAGCCTCCATGTGTCAGCGGTGTATTTTTCCTTGTCGTGGAACTCACGCATAACATATCCCACGATGTCGGATGCGGCTCCCTTTGCGAGTATTTTAGCTATCATAATAATGAGGAATTTGAGGTTTTCAACTTACCAAGAGTGGCTAAAATTCCGTCGAGACAAGCCTCTGCTTTACGCTTTGTCGAGGGCCATGAGTTAGCCTGACATGCCTTGACCTGGTCGTTAAGATTCTTGCCTTGATACATCAGTTCGCGTATCGCCTCACGTTCAAAATCGGTGAGACGACCGACAATCGAGAGCCGGAATGCCGAGATTCTAAGCAGTTCAGCGATGCTGACACCGGCGGCTGCGGCCTTGGCTTTCACCTCGCGCTCTTCGGCATCGGTAAAATTCACAGAGACTTTGCGGTCTCTTTTATCACTGGATTCTTTCTTCGGTCGCCCGCGGAGTTTTACACCGGGGGCGTCCTGATTGAACTTTCTCATTAGTTGGGTTGGGGATGGTGACCGCAGGGAACAGAGAGCGTCCTTCGGGATGCGAGTGGTTTCGGGTGGGGAATTTTTTACCTCCCGAAACATACCCTTGCATCCCCAACTAATCCACTATCGTTTCTTAGTTGTGCGCTGACGATAACCGCTCCCTGCGGTCGGGTTAAACATTAGAGCTTGCGCCAGATTTCGGTGTCGTCGGCATACATTATAAGATGCTCGACAAGGATGGCGTTGATATAGCTACCGACAGTCGTGTCGCGGTCGCCGAGGATGCGGGCAATGCGTTCAAGCTTCTCCCATACGCTGTCCTCGATGTTGACCGGATGACGCTTCATCAGCTTTGACGGCGCAAGGAATGTAGCCTTGAACTCGGCATAATCCGATTTGCGCTGTTGCTTGCCGATACGCTGTTGCTTCGGCTGCTCGGTTGTGGCGGTTACCTCGGTTGCTGCCCGGTCGTTGCCAAACAGATTGTCGGGGTTGGATGGTGTAGTGCTGTTTACAGTGTTATCGCTGTTAACTGTGGAAGTGGAGTTGATAGAATCAGTTGAGTTATCGGGTTGCATAATAATTTGTGGGTTAGAGGTTGATACTTTGGATTTGGTTGCATCGGTCAACTTGGTTGACTTGGATGCGGTTGTTGACGGAGATTTCTTCGCAGTCATTGTTTTTCAGTGTTTGAGGGTTTGTGAATAGCATCAGTATCCGGGTCATACCGTTCGACTGACACGAGAGTGAGTTGCAGGTCATCAATGAGTTTCTGTAACGTCGGATTCTTCCTAATCATGGCTTGCAGCACAGCTTGGTCAGGCTCGATTTGCAGGAGGTAGTCTGCTATGTCAAGTCCTGCTGTTCGCTCGTTATCAGTGGCAACTTCTTCGAGAAAGTTAAAGATGCTTGCCTCGATACCGAGATTGCGGAGCAAACTCAGTTTTTGCCGCCATTGGTCGGTCGCGCCGATGTCGGGAAATAGGATAACCTGATGGCCTTTGAGAACACGGAGTGCATCGGTATTGAAGCAACCGTTTTTCCCGCCGGAAGCGAGCCTCACATATTCCGGCAGATAGTACGCTGCCACAAGTGCGGTTTTCTCGCTCTCGACGATGGCAACAGGTTTGCCTCTGTTCATCGGCAACAGGTGTTCTCCGAAGAAACATTGACACAGATTGAAATCGGGCAGTCGGAGCAACGAATGAACCCATGTAACATGGTTGTACGGTTCTTTCACACGCTTGCCTGTGTCGGCATCATAAAGCATTACCTTTCCGGCGCGGACGCTGCCGTTAATGTCGGTCTGCCAGAACACGCATGACCCCGGCCAGTGCTTCGATGTGCCGACGCGGTAATCCTTTATCAGTCGGAGAGCTTCCTCGGCTCCGAACCTAGAGCGGAGGAACAGATAGAGATTGTTTTTCTCATAACCGTGCAGAGTCTGTGAAACAGTCTCTGACGCAATAAAAGATGTTGGCTTTCGCTGCTCGGTCGGCTTGGCTCGCCATGCTGACGGAGTGACGAAATCGTAGTGCAAAGGCTTTGCCTGAGGATTGCGCTCGAAAAACTCTTTCGGGGTCAAATGGTAGCCGCAGCTTTGCTCATGGTCGCACCTGCCAACATCATCGGGAAACGAGATTTGTTTCTCGGTGTCGATATATCGGCTGAAACAACGCTTTTTATGGCAAGCTGGGCAAGAGTGACGGCTTCCAATACCCTTATAGGGCTGGAGAATGAATCGGTGTGCGTTCATAATTCATGCGGATTTTGTTTGCATTTTCCGCGTAATCCGCATTTTTGAAGGTCGAAAATGCGGAAAATGCAGAAAGCGCAACGATTAGAGTTTGGAATAATGGCCATGTTTCTCACGCTGGAAATACGTACCTAATGACACCGACCGTTTGAGAAAGTCCTGAAACGTACGTCCCGGCATACCGTTCTCTTTTGCCACGGCTATCCCTTCTTCTGTCGTGAAACTGTCTGGAAGGGCAGCGATGATGGCTCTCTGTTGCTCGGTCAGCGACATTTCGCTGATGATACCATGCACCTTTCTGGCGGTAGACTTGAAATAGTCCACGAGCGATATGGCATTTTCGACGGATAAAAGGCCTATTTCCTTTCTGTCGGCTTCGCCGCAGGCCCATCTCGCCATCTGCAATATCAGGCAGAACCGTATGGCATGGAAATCGAACTTGTTGTAAACTCCTTTGAGGACATCACATTCCTCCCGGTTACATTCCTCGGTGTTCCGACGCTGCCATTCATATAGCCTCGCTTTGGCATCCGGCGCAAACGGAAGAATGTTGGCTATGATATTTCCGTCTGTATCCGTTTCATACGGAAGAGCGACAAGCCTTTCTATTATCTCCGCCCATGCCGCTTCTATGTCGAAAGTCGGCTCTTTGTCGCTCCACGGCTGTTTGTCCTGATTGTGGGGCATGACGAACAGCAAGCGGTCGATAAAACCGTTTGATGTGCGGCTTCCCTGCGCAAGCTCGTTGAGAATACCGTTCTGGATAGTCCCTACCACCGAGATGAAAGGGCGGCTGATATAGACCGAGTTCTTCACACCCTTGCGGTCGGAAAATGACGGATTAGCGTTGAACAGTTTTAGCCAGTATTCTTCATCGGAGCCTTTGTTGTATCGGTTGAAATTCTTGAACCAGCCCGCAAGTTCGTCATTCCACATACAGATGCCGCGCAGATTCTGCGAGTGGATAAGCAGCATAGCTTCGGGTGTCGCATCTGAAATCAGGAACCGTTTGCATATAGGGGCGACAGGGTGTGGCTCTGAGCGTTCCTTTATCGGCAACTCGCGCTGACGCTCATATTCCTCACACGCCTTGACATAGGCGCGTGTCGCCACTCCGTCCAGCTCAGTGAACGGTCGGATGGCGAAATTCAGCGGATGCGACTTGCAGGCTCCCGGTCTTCCGACAAGAGCCATGAAAAGTATGGCACTCTCATCCCATTTTCCTTTGAGCCGTGCGAAATGGGTGTTACCGATGCCAAGTCCGACGGCCACGAGCATGGCTCCGGCAAGATAATCCACCGGATAGCCGTAACAGTCGTGCGCTTCCCTGACGACTCTCTGAATCCTCAACGGCAATGCTCCCAGAGGGAAATCCCCGCCACGGATGCTTACGCTCATTTGAGTTTCACTCCAATCTCGGCTGCACTCGGCATAGTTGGAGCAAGCTCCACTCTGCTCTCGTTGGCACGAGAAGTCGACGGCTTTGCCGAGTACGAGCATCGGGTCAACAGACATCTCCATAGGCTATCGGCGATAAGATGATTTGGCGCGTGTGCCGCGACTGATCTCAGCTTCCATCTCGGCGAAAGAAAGGATAGACGACTGCCGCTTGTTCTCCTTTACATGGGCTACAAGCTCACTTTCGATAAAACGCCATTCCTTTTCGCCGGGCACTTTATATGCCGGCACCTTGCCCTCATTAGCGAGGCGATAGACCGTGGATTTGGCTTTGCCCAATATCTCACAGGCTTCGGGGATACCGATAAATCTGGAGTTGGACTTCGTGTTGTTTCTCTCGGAGGTGAGTTGAGTGCGAAGCTCCCTCACCTCATTGGCCAATTCCCTTACGAGATTGACCAGCGATGACACTGCATCCGGCAGCTCATCGAATGTGATTGATGTATCAAACATATTTGCTGGCGAACCCACCTTTATGTGAATTCGCCAGCAAAGTACGGAAGTGTTTAAATGGTGGAATTAAGCACCGGGATAAGAGGCATTTCCACCGTCAGTCCACCATATCACCACCCGGTATCATAACTATATCCGTCTGAGTCTTCAAATACTTCATTATCAAACCCGTCAAGGTCAAGTCCCATGTCAAGCATTGCTGCTTCCATCGCGCTCATCGCTCTCTTTGGCTTTTGGGCGGAGTTTGATGCTTTTTTCGGCTTTTTCGGCTTCTTTTCCGAGACCGTTTTCACGGTTGCCTTGTCGGTGGGCGTTTCCTCCTTATCGTTTTCATCAGGGATTTTGAAGCTGCCAACATTTTTATCAATTTTTATTCTGCCTTGCGTCCCGTTGCATGTCAGCTTTCTCTCGATGGTGCAGACTTCGACATCCTTGAATGTATAAGGGAACGCCTGTTTAAGAAAATGTGCCGTGTGCAGATTATATTTATTGAACGGCTTGGCTATATTCCACCCAAAGTGCATCATGTCGGATGTGGTGAGTTCTGCCGGAAGTCTGATTGCCATGTCCTCTGAAAAATCAGGTACGCCGGAGGTATGGATAAACTCAGTCACGATATTGATGATTTTCTCCACGACATCCTTGTCAACGAATGGAGACATCGTATAACCGACATAGAGAATTACATTCGCCTCTTTTTCATAGGCTCTGTCCTCTTGTCGTTTCTTTGCTTCCTCGCGCCGACCTTCGTAGTCTATGACGATTTTCTTTGGCGTCGGAGTCTCAATCTTGACTATACCGTTCTGTGGTGTCGTCTCGGTTGTGATGGACGGTTGCGGTTGTTGGATCGGGGCAGGAGCCGGAGATGTTTCAGGGATTTCTTCCGGGATGGATACAGGTTCAATATTTTCCGGCTCACGTTGTTTGAAGCCGAGCCATTTGAACAGCTTTTCAAGACATTTTACTAATGCCGTGCCAAGAGTACGGGAAATAAACTCTTGGAAAGCGAGATACAGCAGAGCGAATACAACAAAAACACCGAGGAAGATAAGATTGGCATTAAAGCCACTCATTCCTCTGATGTCGATTGCATATTGGCGGGCAACTGCGGCGAGAATCAGGGCAGCTATGCCTATCCAAAGCCATATCTGCCAGTGGTCGGGGAGGTGTCCGTTTTTCATTCAGGGTTTAATTATTGTAAAAATTTCATCAGTTTTTATAACGAACACCGCCCCAATGATGTTCACCGGAAACATAAAGTGCCACTCCAAATCAATGGAATGGCACTCAAAATAAATTTGTGGAGATTATGATTGCTCGGATTCTCCGATGGGATAATGTTTTAGCTCATATTCCCTTACAATCTCGGAAACTTTAATTAGTTCAACAGCGTCTGGGCTGTCTGATGGAGTATCATCAGATACAAGAGGTAACAATTCCTCAATACGAGCAATGGCAGATTCATATTGCTGTTGGCTGATTCCCATTTTTCTAAGTATTATGGCACAAAGTTAAGCCTATTTTCGGAAATATCAGTTATTTTAATCCTATTTCAGCGATATGACCTCGGAGGCTTCGCGTGCCCGTTCATCTACGACTTTTGCGTAAATTTGAGTATTCTTGACGCTCTTATGGGTTAACATTCGGCTGATAGTGAGAATGTCAACACCGTTGGCTGCAAGGAGTGTGGCGAAGCTGTGGCGCATCGTGTGGAAAGTAATGCGCCGGGTTAATCCGGCAGATTTTATCCACTCTTTCAGAGGATGGTTGACCATGTGGCGTTTCAGTCCCTTAAAGACAAGACCCTCTGAACGCTCTCCGCACAGAGCCAGTGTTTCATCACTGATTGGGAGATTCGTTTCTTCTTCCGTTTTCTCGGTACAGAGACGGATTAGATAGCCTCCGTCCTGTCCCATCTGGATATGTTCCCATGAGAGTTGCAGGATGTCGCTGATTCGTAGCCCGGTCATGCAACTGAACAACACGGCTTGTTTGAGTACGGGTATCTTGCAGGGAGTGGCGACAAGCTGCTTGACTTCGGCGAGGGTAAGAAACTCCTTCTTGACCTCCTTCCACTCGATCTTTTCCAGAAAGTCATTGAGATTATCGCGGATATATTTCTCCTGATAGGTGATTTTCAGCAGAGCGCGGAAGGTTGACCAATAGCCCGCTGCCGAATTGTGGGATATGGGACCTTTGCCGTTGTTGCGCTGACGCTGGGCGGTGAGAAGATAATTGCGGAAGCCTTTGCAGAAGTCCACAGTAAGGTCGCCGAAAGTGCATTTGCCCTTACAATAGATAGTGAAGTGGCGCAGAACGCAATCCCATTTCTGGTATTTCTGACGGCACTTCTGCTTGAAGTAGTCGAGGAAGTCCATGCGCAACTTCTCCTTATCGAGGAAGTCAAACTGTTCGTTGAGAAGTTGCTCGAAGCGGCGGCAACGTATAGCCTCTGCCTTTTCCTCCATAGAGGCGTTGAACTGTTTTTCGCGCTCATTCTTGGGCGAGGCGTAGATATAGATGCCGAGGGTTTCACGGCGGCTCATCCGGTTGGTGTGAGGATTACGGATGGCAGGATAGAAATCGAGATAGAGCGAGATGCGTCCACCCGATATAGCCTTCTTGCGAAGGAAAACTTTGGTGCATGTATTCATGTGCGTTGTGAATTAAAAGATTTGATGCGAAGGTAGGAAGTGTTCAAACAGTGGACTCAGACACCCGATTTCGGGGTATTTCCACCGATAGTCCACCACAAATCCACCGCATCATATCTTGGGTGGAGCAAACAGATTATCAAGCTCTTGCTTGGATATTTTGATGATTCTGCCAACCTTAACCTTACTTATGCCGTAGGTTTTGATATAATGGTAAAGTTGGTCGCGTGTCATACTGTATTTTGCCATTGCCTCCTGCATGGTGTAGGTGTCCGGCTCATCGACGGCAACACCTTTGGCTTTGTCGAAATGCCATTTTGAATACCGAGCCTCGCATCCGACCTTCTTCTTCGGAATATCCTCTTTCGACACGAGATTATAGATTGCCGAGAGCGTCATGCCATAACGCTCCTGTATCTCTGCTGCCGTGTACCATTCGGTAATTTCTTCCTTCGGGGCTGACTTGGCAAAGAATCGGTCGATGTGCGGTTTGCTCCAGAGTGTCTTGCCTCGTTGGATAATTTTCGGAAAGTTGTTTTCTTTCGCCGCCTTGAATAACCATGAGTTACTGATGCCAAATTTCTCCAGCACTTCTTTCGTGGTATAGAACTCCGTTATCGGCTGTTTCTCTTTTGCCGGACGCAACTGGTATAGGTGCGAACCATCGAAAAGAGCATTAAGGCTCTCCCTGCTGATAAGTGTTTTGCCCTTGAACTGGAAACAAGGGATAGAGTTTGCGGCGAGATAATTGTAGATTGAAGCCCGGCATACACCGAGGAGTCTGGCGCATTGTGCCGGAGTGATGAACAGGCGTTTGTCATCGCTCATTTGTGGCGATGATGCCTTGGCTTGTTCCCGCTCGACATGCTCCTTGCGCTTCGCGTCCTTGTAGGCGTGTTCCGCGCATCTTTTACAGCAATAGCGGGTCGTGCATTTTCTCGCTGTGAACGTGCTGCCACACCATTCACAGGTCTTCGTAATTTCGATTGTGCTGCTCATTTTACGCTGTTATTTCTGTTAATATTCTGTTAAAAGTGTCTAACCGCGTCTATTGGCGTCTAAGGGTGTCTAAATCCTCTACTACCTCGCTGACGTGATAGCCCCGATTGGCTCACGAGATACAATCGGGATACAAAAATGGGCGTAAAATCGAGCAGAAACGGTTAAAACCGAGTAATGCGACAACAAAAATGGCACCCCGTAAAGAGTGCCATACTAACAGATTATGCTTAATTGTAATCGTTTCTAACTACATAGTCATTTGCCGATGCAGAAGCGGGAGAAGATGGAGGAGAGGATGTCGGGGGTGGTGAGGGTGCCGGTGATGGAGGAGAGGTGGTGGAGGGTGGCGCGGAGGTCCTGGGCGATGAGGTCGCCGGGGAGGTTGGTGCGTAGGCCGTCAAGGATGGCGGCGGCGGAGGCGGCGGCTTCCCGGAGTGCTTGGGCGTGTCGGAGGTTGGTGACGAGGATGGTGTCTTCGTCGGTGGTGCCGCGCAGCCGGTCGGCGATGGTCGTCAGGGTGGAAAGCAGTTGCTGATGTCCTTGGCCGGTCTTGGTGGAAAACGGAATGACCGTGACGTTGTCTGCAACGACAGAACTAGTTGACAAGGAAGCTTCGTCGGTCAAATCTGATTTGTTCAGCAGAAGTATGGTGGGAATATCCGGCGTGGCGGTGTGGATGTCAGCGATGGGGGAGTGGTGAGGTTGTGACGAGTCCACGACCGAAATAACTATGGCCGCCCGGTTGAGGGCCTGCCGCGAACGCTCGATACCGAGGGCCTCGATGGGGTCGGTGGTCTCGCGCAGTCCGGCAGTGTCGATAAAACGGAAGAGGTAGTCACCAATCTCAAGAGTGTCCTCGATTGTGTCGCGGGTGGTGCCGTGTATGTCTGAGACAATGGCACGGTCTTCCCCCAATAACAGGTTGAGTAGTGATGATTTGCCAGCGTTGGTAGGCCCGACAATCGCAACCGGGATTCCATCCTTTATCGCCGAACCCGCTGAAAATGATTTCTCCAACCGGCTGACCTCCGAATGTACTTCGGTGGCGATTTCCCGCAACCGTTCGCGGGACGCGAATTCCACATCCTCCTCGGAAAAATCCAGTTCGAGTTCGAGCAGCGACGCCAGATCAAGCAGCTTTCCGCGCAGCTCCTCAAGCCTGCGCGAGAAACACCCCTTCATCTGAGATGCCGCAAGCCTGTGGGCGGCTCTCGAATTTGACGCGATGACATCCGCCACCGCCTCGGCCTGCGCCAGGTCCATCTTCCCGTTGGCGAACGCCCGGCGCGTGAATTCCCCCGCCTCGGCGAGCCTTGCGCCGTTGGCTGTCAGAATCTCAAGCAACCGCCGTTGCACATACCTGGAGCCATGGACAGACAGCTCCACCACATCATCCCCCGTGAATGAGGATGGTGCGCGGAATACCGTCGCCACCCCCTCGTCGAGCATCTCATTGACCCGCATCGGGTCAATGACGCGCCCGAACCTCGCAGTGTGCCCCGGGGTGTCGGCCAGTCTTTTCCCCTGCCAGATTCTGTCGGTAATCGCTATGGCCTGCGGGCCGCTGACGCGTATGACTGCTATCCCCCCTATGCCGGGAGGAGTTGAAATCGCGCAGATTGTATCCTCAAGGTTGATGGTGTCGCTTTTCATGGCCGCAAAGTTACTGATTTCCCGGAAAACTTGCGTAACTTTGCGGTTGAAAAGCTCTGAAAACAACCTCACACTTGTCAGTCCCGTAAATCATGTCACATTCCGCCAATACAGCCCAGGATGCCCGTAAATTGCGTGAACTCGCCGAGATGCCGGTAGGCCGACTCCTCTGGAAATACTCCCTGCCGTCGGTGGTCGGGATGCTTGTCATGCAGCTTTACAACGTCATCGACCGAATCGTCATCGGCCAGGTCGTGGGGCCCAAGGCCATCGCCGGACTGGCCATCACCTTCCCGGTGATGAACATCGCCACCGCCCTCGGGGTACTCATCGGAGCCGGTGCGACAGCCCGCATGAGTCTCTTCCTCGGAGCCGGCGACATCAACGGCGCACGCCGCATTCTCGGCAACTCCTTGGTGCTGACCCTCACCATCGGAGTCATCTACATAGGACTCTTCGCCATCTTCATGTCCCCCGTGCTGCGGCTGTTCGGAGCGGATGAGCAGACCCTTCCCTATGCCCGCGACTTTATGATGTTCATCCTCCCCGGGCTGCTGATGACCAACCTGACCTTCACCTTCAACAATATGATGCGCGCGACCGGATTTCCAACCCGCGCCATGCTGACGATGTTCATCGGCTTCGGGCTCAATATGCTCCTCGCGCCTACCTTCGTTTACTTCCTCGGGCTTGGAATCAAGGGTGCGGCCATAGCGACCGACATCTCTATGACCATCTCCATGATATTCGTTATGCGTCATTTCTGTGCCCGGAAAAACGGCCCTGTCATCTTCACCCCCGGCACCTACCGCATATCCTGGCCCCTGGTGTGGGGAATAATAGGTATCGGCGCGGCCCCCTCGATAATCAACGTCGCTTCCTGTCTTATAAACATCTTCATCAACAACGCGTTGAAACACTATGGCGGCTATGAGGCCATCGCCGCGGCCGGCATATTCGTCACCTACACCTCCATGCTCTGTTGCATCGTCCTCGGAATCTGCCAAGGCTTCCAGCCAATCGCCGGTTACAACTACGGCCACGGGATGCCCCATCGCGTGGTGCGCATATTCTGGCTTGCCACCGCCGCTGCCACTCTCATAACCCTCGTCGGCTGGGCGTTTGGTCTAACCATCCCCTGTATGATTGCCCGCGCCTTCGTCAGCGACGCCCCGCTCGTGGAGTTCACAGGCCACGCCCTCTCGACCGCCCTGATATGCTTCTGGATGGTAGGCTTCCAGATTGTCGCCACCACCTATTTCCAGTCAATCGGGAAAGTCGGCACCTCCATTTTCCTCAGTCTTGTCCGCCAGGTCATCTTCCTCCTCCCGCTCCTGATGATTCTTCCACGCGTCTTCGGCCTTGACGGCATCTGGTACACCTTCCCGGTCTCCGACGCCCTCGCCACAGTAGTCTCCGCCATTCTCATAATCCGCTCACTCCGTTCCCTGCGGAATGATACTATTTTGGCCAATGCTTGACTATATTTGACATTCCGCCGACACCCCGCGAAAAATGTGTAAATTTGCGCCAACCGCTTAACGCAAACCACCATTACACATGAAATACGGCCACTTCGACGACCAGACCCGCGAGTATGTCATCACCAATCCCCGCACTCCTTGGCCCTGGATCAACTACCTCGGCAATGAGGCATTCTTCTCCCTGATTTCCAACACCGCCGGAGGATATTCCTTCTATCGCGACGCCAAATTCCGCCGCCTGACCCGCTACCGCTACAACGGTGTCCCGATGGATGCCGGTGGCCGCTATTTCTACATCAAGGATGGCGACACCATCTGGAACCCCGGCTGGAAACCCTGCAAGACCCCGTTGGATTTCTATGAGTGTCGTCACGGTCTCAACTACACTGCCATCACAGGCCATAAAAACGGACTTCAGGCCCGAGCCCTCTTCTTCGTCCCCAATGGGGTCAATGCCGAAGTCACGAAGCTTACCCTGACCAATCTCACCGACCGGCCCAAAAGCTTTACCCTCTTCTCCTTCCAGGAATGGTGTCTGTGGAACGCCGCCACCGATATGGAGAACTTCCAGCGCAACTTCTCCACCGGAGAAGTCGAGATAGATGGTTCGGCCATATACCACAAGACCGAGTACAAGGAACGCCGCGACCACTACGCATTCTATTGGGTGAACACCCCCGTGGACGGCTACGACACCGACCGGGAATCATTCCTCGGCCTTTACAACGGCTTCGACGAGCCGGAAGCTGTCCTGGAGGGGAAAGCCCGCAATTCCGTGGCCCACGGATGGTCCCCCATCGCCTCCCATCAGATTGAAATAACCCTCCCTCCCGGCGAGACCCGTGACCTGGTTTTCATGCTCGGATATGTCGAGAATCCCGCCGACAGCAAATGGGAGTCGAAAGGGATAATCAACAAACGTCCCGCCCGGGAGATGATGGCGATGTTCGACACACCCGAGAAAGTGGATGCCGCTTTTGAGAAACTTCGTGCCGGATGGGACAGCCTCCTCGGTAATTTCCACATCGAATCGGCTGACCCACGCCTTGACCGTATGGTCAACATATGGAACCAGTACCAGTGTATGGTCACATTCTGCTTCTCCCGCTCCGCGTCATTCTTCGAGAGCGGCATAGGCCGAGGCATGGGTTTCCGCGATTCCAACCAAGACCTTGTCGGCTTCGTCCACCAGATTCCCTCCCGCGCCCGCCAGAGGATTCTCGACATCGCCGCCACTCAGTTGCCCGACGGAAGCTGTTACCACCAGTACCAGCCCCTGACCAAACGTGGAAACAACGACATCGGCTCAGGCTTCAACGACGACCCGATGTGGCTCATCTTCGGCACAATCGCCTACCTCAAGGAGACCGGCGACTTCTCCATCCTCGACGAACCGGTTCCGTTCGACAACCGTCCCGGCTCAGAAGTCCCCCTCCTCGACCATCTCCGTGTTTCGTTCGATTACGTCATATCCCACCTCGGCCCTCACGGCCTGCCCCTTATCGGCCGTGCCGACTGGAATGACTGTCTCAACCTCAACTGCTTCTCCAACGACCCCAACGAATCGTTCCAGACCACGGAAAACAAATCCGAGGATTCACGCGCTGAGTCGCTGATGATAGCCGGACAGTTCGTCATCTATGGACGAGACTACGCCGACCTCTGCCGCCACCTCGGTATGAACGCCGAAGCCGACCGCGCCCTGCGCCATGTCGAGGCAATGGTCGAGGCCGTTAAAAAACACGGGTGGGACGGTCAATGGTATCTCCGCGCCTACGACTATTTCGGCCGCAAAGTCGGCTCTTCCGAAAACAAAGAGGGGAAAATCTTCGTCGAGTCGCAAGGATGGTGTACTATGGCCGGAATCGGTCTCGAAGAAGGAATGGTGGAGAAGTCGCTCGACTCGGTCAAGAAGTATCTCGACTGCGACCATGGCATCGTCCTCAACAATCCCGCTTTCACCGAGTATGTCATTGACTACGGTGAAATATCCACCTATCCCGCCGGTTACAAGGAAAACGCCGGAATCTTCGCCCACAACAATCCCTGGGTGATAATCGGCGAGACAGTCCTTGGACGTGGCGACCGCGCCTGGGAATATTACAAGAAGATTTGTCCCGCATACGTCGAGGAACACAGCGACCTCCATAAAGTCGAGCCGTATGTCTATTGCCAGATGACAGCCGGAAAAGATGCCGCGCGTCCCGGCGAAGGTAAAAACTCATGGCTGACCGGAACCGCCGCCTGGAACTGGTATGCCGTCACCCAGTTCATCCTCGGCATCCGTCCCGATTTCGATGGACTTATGATTGACCCCTGCATCCCCACAGACTGTGACGGCTACCGCGTTCAGCGCCGTTTCCGTGGCGCCACCTATGACATCCACGTCCGCAACCCCCGCCATGTCAGCCGTGGAGTCACCTTCCTGACCCTCAACGGCAACCCCGTGGAAGGTAACCACCTTCCCGTCTGCCCGGCCGGAACGGTCAACCAAGTCGAAGTAACGCTTGGATAATCTCCTCGTCGGCAGGCAGCCATTGCAACGTGGTCAGCCCCTGCGCGTCGAGCCATTTCGCGGCCTTGTGCTCGAGCAGTGTAGGCTCCGTGCCGTCAGGCAATGCGCATAAATAACAATGCAGCACCAAATGGAAATCCGGGTAGTCGAACTCTCTGACACAGAACAGTTCCCCTACCCGGATATCCGTGTCAAGTTCCTCCCTGATTTCCCTGACCAACGCCTCCTGCGGATTCTCTCCCGGTTCGATTTTCCCGCCCGGGAACTCCCACATCCCCTCAAACGCCCCGTAACCTCTCTGCGTCGCCAGATACAACCCCTTGCGTCTGATTATGGCCGCCATCACCTCTATCCTTTTCATAAGTTATCTGCTTTTAGATGTTTTCCGTGAAATCTTTCCGGGTTATCCCGCATAAATCAGCTTATTAGGCCTTATCCGTTCCATCCCGTTATTCGCGCAAATTTACGAATTTATATTCATTTACAATACCAATTTCCCCAATCTTCCCATTTCTCCCATAATTCCCATTCATTCCCAATCACCCTCCCTAATCCTCTGCCCGCCACTATGATTCCGGAGGAATACCCATACATTTACCCTGCCGAAAATTCAGTGCAACACGCAGAGTGTTGAAAAAACAGCGTATATTTGTGCCATGGAAAAAGTCTATAAATCAAAAGTCGCCAAATGGTATCTCTGGACTTGCTATGGATTAGTCGCTGCCTTTGTTGCGACTCTCTTCTTGTGTTATATCTCCACATGGATTCTCCTTATTGATGTCGTGTTCATGGGGGCATGTGTAGCTTTGATGTTTGATATGCTGTTACATACAGACTACACCATCAAAGGGGATAAATTATATATACGGTGTGGAGTATTGTTCCGAATGACATTGCCGATAAGCAGGATAATAGAGATAACCCATAAATCAACCCTCTGGTCATCCCCCGCGTTGTCGGCGAAACGTATAGGGATAAGATATGGTCAGAAGAGTTGGATTTATATATCCCCCGAGAATCAGGAAGATTTCATAGCAGACATAAAATCAATAAATCCCGAAACATCAATCAGCTGACTACTCACGAGCCCCGTCAGTCATATAGTGGGATTGAAGTGGCAAGTAAAAAATAACGGGGCTGTGTCGTAATAAAGGTTTACGGTGCAGCCTCTGATTTTTAGGCTTTGAGGATTGGATATTATTCAGGCTGCCGATTCCTGAGGATTCTTCCCCAATATACGCTTCTCAGGCGATAAAAAAGGGGATATAAGTAAAAACAGGCCGGAACGGGGTGTATTTCCCCCGTTTTCGGTCTGTTTCGCTATCTTCGAGCACATTTTCTTGATATTGAAGGCTATGGCGAAGAAGGCAAAGTCCATCGTGACCTTGTCTTTGCCGAAGTGGCGGAAGCGGCGGTATGCCATGTTGAACTTCATCTGTCCGAAGACGGCCTCGGGTTCGATGCACCGTCGGCCCCGGTGTCTGAGTCCGTCCTCCGATGTCAGCAGTTCCCTGGCGTTGCGCTTGTATTCGTTGAGCCGATGGTTTACCTCGATTGTCCGTCGGTTGCCTCCGGCCTTGTAGCACAGGCACCGCAGCGGGCAGCCGTGACAGTTCTGCGCCCGGTAGCGTGCGCTTTCGCTGCAGTAGCCGCTTGCGGTCTTTGAACGGGTGGTGCCGATGCGCCTCATGTGCTGGCCCATCGGGCAGACATAGTAGTCTTCGGCTGCGTTGTAGTGGAAGTTGTCGTGATGGAACGGATTGGGTTTGTAGCGCGGACGCTGTTCGATGTGGAAGCGGTTGTATT
>OMDW01000205.1_pt1 | contig 16005 bp, 7 predicted proteins | sample 1673661 | NCBI WGS metagenome assembly OMDW01 (sample SAMEA103958118, study PRJEB25191) | human gut metagenome
TTAAAAAAATCGGTATGCTGGTGGTACAGGATCAGGTGTGGAACCGCGTTACCATCAACCGTGCCGCCCACAAGTCCACCCGTTACTACATCGACGAGATGCACCTGCTTTTGAAGGAGGAGCAGACCGCCGCCTATACGGTGGAAATCTGGAAGCGATTCAGAAAATGGGGCGGTATTCCGACAGGTATCACCCAGAATGTCAAAGACCTTTTGAGCAGCCGAGAGGTAGAGAACATCTTTGAAAACTCGGACTTCGTGTATATGCTCAACCAGGCAGGCGGAGACCGTCAGATACTTGCCAAGCAGCTGGGCATTTCCACGCACCAGCTTAGCTATGTGACCCACTCCGGTGAGGGCGAGGGCCTGCTGTTCTATGGCTCCACGATCCTGCCGTTTGTGGATCACTTCCCGAAGAACACCGAACTTTACCGCATTATGACTACCAAACCCCAGGAACTGAAAAAGAAGGAGGATGAATGATGATGAATCCCAACATTTTGAATAAAAATCCGCTGATGTTTTTTGACAGGGCGGTAAATGCCCAGCGCAGCCAGCTGCTTACAGTCATGGCCGATGCGGTAAGTGAGTGCCGCACGGCGGCAGATCAGGCAGCCGAACTGAATGAGACCGGTCAGGTGGGGCTGCTCCGTCTGGCAGAGGTCTGGAGCGCCATTCGTGCTAAAGAAGGTATGGGCGGCCTGATTCTGGAAGGAACAGAGGCGAAGATCCTGTCCGATGTGGTGGCACAGTTTTATGCCTACCTGTCCGGCTGTATGTTCAACGATCCTGTGGGAATGGCCATTTATGCAGAGCTGCACTACATGATGTCCTCCCTCATGCTGGGAGAATGGTTTGAATAAGGAACCGCGCCTGCGCTTTACTGATGAGGAACGGTCTGACCCTGCACTGGAAAAGCCGATCCGTAAAGCGGAGAAAGCTGCGGCCAGAGCAGATAAGGCGCAGGCCAATATCCCAAAGAAAAAGGTCAGGCAGACGGTCATTGACCCGGATACCGGAAAAAAGACCTCGAAGCTGACCTTTGAGGACAAGAAAAAGCCACCTTCCAAAGTTTCTCAAGGAGTCAGGGAAGCTCCCGTCCATCTGGTCGCGGGCAAGCTCCACAAAGAGATCCGGGAAACAGAGCAGGACAATGTGGGCGTGGAAAGCGCCCACAAGTCCGAGGAGGCGGTGGAGACCGGCGCTTATCTGGTGCGGGAGGGCTATCGCAGCCACAAGCTGAAGCCGTACCGCAAAGCAGCACAGGCAGAGCGCCAACTGGAAAAGGCAAATGTAAATGTTCTGTACCAGAAATCTTTGCAGGAAAATCCCCAGTTTGCCAGCAATCCGCTTTCCCGCTGGCAGCAAAAGCAGGCCATCAAAAGGCAGTATGCCGCCGCCAAACACGCCGGTCAGACTGCCGGAAATACCGCCCAGGCTGCGTCCAAAACCGGAAAAGCCGCAAGGACGGTAAAAGAAAAGGCACAGCAGGCAGGGGCATTCGTCATGCGCCACAAGAAGGGTTTCCTGATGGCAGGGGTTTTGTTCCTCATTACCTGTATGCTGATGAATACCATGTCCTCCTGCTCCATGATGGCGCAGAGCATCGGTTCCGTTCTCTCCGGCACCACCTATCCGTCGGATGACCCGGAAATGCTGGCAGTGGAGGCAGATTATGCAGCCAGAGAAGTCCAGTTGCAGGAGGAAATCGACAACATTGAAAGCAGCCACCCAGGGTATGACGAGTATCGCTATGACCTTGGTATGATCGGCCATGACCCTCATGAGCTGGCAGCATTTCTGTCTGCCGTCTTGCAAGGTTACACCCGGCAGAGCGCTCAGGCAGAGCTGGCGCGTGTGTTTGCAGCACAGTATCAGCTGACGCTTACTGAGGAAGTGGAGATTCGCTACCGCACGGAGACCTCCACCGACCCGGAGACCGGCGAGACCACCTCAGAAGAAGTCCCCTATGAGTATTACATTTTGAATGTGAAACTCACCAGCAAGCCCATTTCCGCTGTGGCGTCGGAGTTACTGACCCCGGAGCAGATGGAAATGTATCAGGTTTACCGGCAGACCATGGGCAATAAGCCGCTGTTGTTTGGCGGTGGTTCCCCTGACATGAGCAATTCCGAGGACTTGACCGGTGTACAGTTCGTAAATGGAACCCGTCCCGGAAATCCGCAGTTGGTGGAGCTGGCCAAGCGTCAGGTCGGCAATGTGGGCGGCTATCCTTATTGGAGCTGGTATGGCTTTGACAGCCGCGTGGAGTGGTGCGCCTGCTTTGTATCCTGGTGTTATAACCAGGCTGGAAAAAGTGAACCGCGCTTTGCAGGCTGTGAGTGGCAGGGCGTTCCGTGGTTCCAGTCTCATGGACAATGGGGTGCAAGAGGCTATAACAATCTGGCTCCCGGAGATGCAATTTTCTTTGATTGGGATTTGGATGGGACAGCAGACCATGTGGGTATCGTGATCGGTACGGATGGCAGCCGTGTTTATACCGTGGAGGGAAATTCCGGCGATGCCTGCAAGATCAAAAGTTATGACCTGAATTATCAAAGTATTAAGGGCTACGGCCTGATGAACTGGTAACAGACTTTGTGGAAAGGAGTGAACGGTTATGGCAAAAAACAAAATTGAACGTATCGACCAGGAAATTGAGAAAACCCGTGAGAAGATTGCGGAATATCAGGAAAAGCTCAAGACCCTGGAAGCACAGAAAACGGAGGCAGAGAATCTGGAAATCGTTCAGATGGTTCGTGCGTTACGCATGACTCCAGCACAGCTGAACGCTATGCTTTCCGGTGGAATGAACCACGGCAGAGATACAGCACTGTCGGAATCAAATAATCAGGAGGCTACCGCTTATGAAGAATAAAAGAATTTGCAAAACACTTTCCGCCCTTTGCCTGACAATGGTTGTGGCATTTGGCTTTACGATCCCTGCTTTCGCACAGGGGTCAGAACAGGCTCCGGCGGCACCGGCAGAGGATTCTACCAATGACAGCAATGTGATTGTGGAAGAAACAGAACCGGCACCGGCACTTACACCGGAGGGGAATGCGGCATTGGTGGATGATTTTGGAGGCAATAAGCAGCTTATTACTGTTACGACCAAAGCTGGAAATTACTTTTACATCTTGATTGATAGGGCGAATGAGGACAAGGAGACTGCTGTTCACTTTCTGAATCAGGTGGACGATGCAGACCTTGCGGCGCTGATGGAAGATGGAAAACCCAAAGAGGAGATGCCTGCGGTATGCAGCTGTTCAACAAAATGTGAAGCAGGGGCAGTCAATACGGCCTGCCCGGTCTGCGCAACTGATAAGAGTAAATGTACGGGCAAAGCACCGGAACCTCCGGCAGAAACATCGGAGCCGGAAAAAGAGAAGCCTGCCGGATTGAACCCGGCTGCGCTGGCCCTTTTGCTGGCTCTGCTTGGTGGCGGTGGCGTATTTGCCTACTCGAAGCTCGTTAAGAATAAGCCTAAGACCAAGGGCAATGACAGTCTGGACGATTATGATTATGGCGAGGAAGATTCCGAGGAATGGGAAACCGAGGATGAGGAGTCGGACGAACCGGATGCTGACGGGGGCAGCACAGAAGAAGATGACGAGGACAGCGTGAAATGACCCGATTCACAGACAGTCCCTATGAACGCATGATGACACGCAGGCCGGAGGGCGGGAAGGAAACTTCCCGTCCTCCTTCTTTACCCCACAGCCACCCCTGCTATGGTTGCGGGAATTATGGAAGGCCCTGCGTAGGTATCTGTCACCGGGAAATGTCCCGATGGCTCAAAGAGAGGAGGAACCATCATGGCTCAACATAAATTGGTAATTGCCGAAAAACCATCGGTTGCCCAGAGTTTGGCGGCGGTGATCGGTGCAACCGTCCGTAAGGACGGGTATCTGGAGGGCAACGGCTGGCGTGTCAGCTGGTGCGTGGGCCACCTGGCCGGTCTTGCGGATGCAGACAGCTATGACCCCAAGTATGCCAAGTGGCGATATGATGACCTGCCTATTCTGCCGGAGTATTGGCAGATGGTGGTGGGAAAGGATAAGAAAAAGCAGTTTGATATTCTCAAAAAGCTGATGAATGCCCCGGATGTGACGGAGGTGGTAAATGCCTGCGATGCCGGACGCGAGGGCGAGCTGATCTTCCGCAGCGTCTATGAGCTGGCAGGTTGCAAGAAGCCGATGAAAAGGCTCTGGATTTCTTCGATGGAGGACTCCGCCATAAGGGAAGGCTTTGCAAACCTGCGCCCCGGTGCGGATTATGACGGACTTCGGGATGCTGCCCTCTGCCGTGCCAAGGCCGACTGGCTGGTGGGGATCAATGCGACAAGGCTTTTTTCCGTGCTGTATCACCGAACCCTCAACATCGGGCGCGTGATGTCCCCGACGCTGGCGCTTATTGTTCAGCGAGAAGCTGAGATCGACACCTTTCAGCCGATTCCCTTTTATACCGTGGCGCTGGAGCTGCCCGGTCTTACCGTATCCGGGGAGCGCATGGCGGATAAGGCTGCTGCTGAGCAGCTGAAAGAAGCCTGTCAGGGTGTAAATGTCACAATCAAAAAGGTGGAGTGCAAGGAAAAGTCCGAAAAGCCGCCTGCCCTCTATGACCTGACTACTCTGCAAAGAGATGCCAACCGCCTGCTTGGATTTACAGCCCAGCAGACCCTGGACTATCTGCAAAGCCTGTATGAAAAGAAGCTCTGCACCTATCCCCGTACTGACAGCCGCTATCTGACTGGCGATATGGCAGACAGCCTGCCGGTGCTGGTGAATCTGGTTGCCAATGCTATGCCGTTTCGCAAAGGAATCGCCATTACCTGTGATCCGCAGACGGTAATCAACGATAAGAAAGTAACCGACCACCACGCAGTAATCCCTACCAGAAATCTCAAGGATGCAGACCTTTCTGCCCTTCCTGCGGGAGAAAAAGCGGTGCTGGAGCTGGTGGCCCTGCGTCTGATGTGCGCCGTAGCCCAGCCCCATATCTATTCGGAAACCGTTGTGATTGCAGCGTGTGCCGGTGGGGAGTTTACCACAAAAGGAAAAACAGTGAAGCACCCCGGATGGAAAGCACTGGAGGACGCTTACCGTGCCAAAATGAAGGATGCAGAGCCGAAAAAAGAGGGCGCAGAGAAAGCCCTGCCGGAGCTGACCGAAGGACAGACCCTTTCGGTTGCTGCGGCAATCGTCAAAGAAGGCAAAAGCAGTCCGCCTCAGCACTTTACGGAGGACACCCTATTGTCCGCAATGGAGACTGCCGGGAAAGATGATATGCCAGAGGAGGCTGAGCGAAAAGGTCTGGGGACACCGGCCACCCGTGCCGGTATTTTGGAAAAGCTGGTATCTGCCGGTTTTCTGGAACGAAAAAAGAGCAGGAAAACGGTGCAGCTTCTCCCTTCCCACGATGCAGTTTCCCTGATCACAGTGCTGCCGGAACAACTGCAATCGCCGCTTCTGACTGCCGAGTGGGAGTACCGCCTGGGAGAGATCGAGCGCGGGCAGCTTGCCCCAGAGGAGTTTCTGGCCGGGATCAGCACCATGCTGAAAGATCTGGTGGGGACTTATCAGGTCATCAAGGGAACTGAGTACCTGTTCACTCCGCCCCGTGAGGTGGTGGGCAAATGCCCTCGCTGCGGCGGTGAAGTTGCAGAACTGCAAAAAGGCTTCTTCTGTCAGAATGATTCTTGCAAATTTGCAATCTGGAAAAACAACAAATGGTGGGCTGCCAAGAAAAAACAGCCGACCAAGGCTGTGGTGTCTGCGCTGCTGAACGATGGCCGTGTCCGTGTGACGGGGCTATATTCGGAGAAAACCGGCAAGACCTACGATGCCACTGTGGTTTTGGAGGACGATGGACAGTATGCCAACTTCAAGCTGGAATTTGACCAGCGGAAAGGAGGCAGCCGATGAAGCTCTCTTTAGTGGAACGGGAAACCATTCTCCTCTATAACCAGGCAGAACCAATGGCTGAGGTCTACACCCACGATCCCCATCTGATGGAGAAGCTGGAACTGCTGGCAAAAAAGCACCCCGACCAGATCATCCGAAAGGACGCCCATAACTTTACCGTCCCCAAGCGGTGTGTATCAGTCCGGGAGCCATACAGCGCCGAGCGTCGCAAAGCTGCCAGTGAGCGTGCGAAAGCCGCCGGATACCAGCCCCCTGTGAAAAAGTCCGGCAGTTAAAGGCACATGGCAGAGAATGTATTTGAAGCGGTCAAGCAGTCGGTCAGCACCAGAGAAGCGGCAGCGTTTTATGGGATCGAGGTCAAACGAAATGGTATGGCCTGCTGTCCCTTTCACGATGATAAGAACCCCAGCATGAAGGTAGACCAGCGGTTCCACTGCTTTGGCTGCGGTGCAGATGGGGATGTGATCGACTTTACCGCAAAGCTCTTTAACCTCTCCCCAAAAGAAGCGGCGGAGAAACTGGCACAGGACTTTGGCCTGATCTATGACAGTCAGGCCCCGCCCCGCAGGAGATATGTCCGGCAAAAAACCGAGGCACAGAAGTTTCGGGAGGATCGACAGCGCTGTTATCGCGTACTGTCCGATTACTACTATCTGCTGAAAAAATGGGAAGCCGACCGTTCTCCCAGGACACCGGAGGAAGAACCGCACCCCCGTTTTGTGGAAGCAATCCAGAAGAAAGCCTATGTAGAATACCTGCTGGACCTTTTCCTTTATGAAAGTGAAGAAGAACAAAAGGCATGGATTGCAGAACACACAGCAGAAATCACACACTTGGAAAGGAGATTGAAAATCATGGCTGAGAACAAACCCACCAACCGAGAACGGCTAAGGGAAATCACAGATGGCATCGAGCAGGGCATCAAAGAACTGTTTGAGAGTGAAAAGTATATGCGCTATCTGTCCGTCATGTCCCGCTTCCACCGCTATTCGGTAAACAACACCATGCTCATCTATATGCAGAAGCCGGACGCCACTTTGGTAGCCGGATACAATAAGTGGAAAGACCAGTTTGAGCGTCATGTAAAAAAGGGCGAGCATGGCATTACCATCATCGCTCCCACACCGTATAAGAAGAAAATCGAGGAGCAGAAGCTGGACCCGGATACCAAGGCTCCGATTCTGGATAAAGACGGAAAGATCGTCACAGAGGAAAAAGAAATTGAGATTCCCATGTTCCGCCCGGTCAAGGTCTTTGATGTGAGCCAGACCGACGGGAAACCTTTGCCGGAGCTTGCTTCCTCCCTTTCCGGCAATGTGCCAAATTATGAGGCATTCATGGAGGCCCTGCGCCGCAGCGCACCGGTGCCGATTACTTTTGAAGCAATGGCCGCTGATACGGACGGCTATTTTTCTGCTGATCATCAGAAAATTGCCATTCGTCAGGGCATGAGTGAGGTGCAGACGGTTTCGGCCACGGTTCACGAGATTGCTCACAGCAAGCTCCATGACCCTAAAAAATATGAAATGCTACCGTCATGGAAGGTTGTGCAGGAGAGTGAAGGTGGAACCAAACATGATTTCAAGTTGGATTTTGCCACAGAAAAAGAAGCCGAACAGTTTGCTTCTGATATGGATTGGCGTTATGTGGACGAAAATCAGTTTGAATGGCGTCTTGCAGTTGAGGAAGATGCAACCGCAGAAAAACAGGCAATCAAAAACCGCCACACGGAGGAAGTGGAGGCTGAAAGCATCTCCTATGCGGTCTGCAAGTATTTTGGCATCGAGACCGGAGAAAACAGCTTCGGCTATATTGCAAGCTGGAGTCAGGGCAAGGAACTGAAAGAGCTGAGAGCCAGTTTGGAGACCATCAATAAGACCTCCGGCACTTTGATCTCTGACATTGAGCGCCACTATAAGGAAATCTGCAAAGAGCGTGGGATTGATCCCCATGCAAAGGCAGAGCCGGAAACCGCCCCGATAGAGCAGCCAACCGGCAATCTGACTTACTATGTGGCAGAGTGCATGGAGTTTCCAAACCTCGGAGAATACCACGATAACCTGTCTTTGGAGGAGGCGGTCCGCATCTATCAGGAGATTCCGGCAGAGCGAATGAACGGGATCAAAGGAATTGGTTTTGAGCTGAAAGACGGAAGCGACTATGAAGGACCTTTTCCGATTTTGACCGGCCAGACCATTGACCTGGACACCATCCAGGCAATCGACTATTACCGTGATAATCCTCTGGTGCAAAAAGCGGTAAAGGAACTGGCTGCGGCAATGCCGGAAATGGAAGTGCTGGGGGCGGACGCCAATCAGCAGGAGGCTTTGTTTCTGATCGACAATGCCACCTATCTTCATATCCAGTCCTGTGACAGCGGCTGGGACTATACCCTTTACGATGCCGCATCCATGAAAGAGCTGGATGGTGGTCAGCTGGATATGCCGGAGATTTCCCGCATGAAGGCAGTTCTCCAGATTTGTGATGATAACGATCTGGACAGCACTTCGCTCAGACGCGCTCCCTTGTCTATGGTTGAGACCTTGCAGGAAGCTGCTTATGAGCAGATGCAGGCAGAGGCAAGTCAGATGACCGCTTCTGCCCAGCTGCCGGAAGCGCAGGAGCAGGCACTGGATGAATATCCCATGCCGGATGAGCAGGTATCCACACCGGATATGCAGGAATACGGATACTCTTATGATGGGATGCTCCCTGTTACCAGAGAACGGGCGCTGGAACTGGATGCCGCCGGTTTGACCGTCTATGTGCTGCATGAGGACAATACGGAGAGCATGGTGTTTGACCCGCAGGAAATCATGGATCATGGCGGTCTTTTCGGTGTGGACCATGAGGAATGGGAGAAAAGCCCCCAGTTCCACGAAAAGGTCATGGAGCGTCAGGAACATCAGCAGGAACGCGAACAGGCATTTCTATCCCAGAACAGAGATTGCTTTGCTATCTATCAGGTGAGCCGTGACGATCCGCAGAATGTGCGCTTTATGAATCTTGATTGGTTAAAGTCCCATGACATTTCCATAGACCGCAGCAATTATGATCTCATTTACACTGCTCCGCTGAGGGAGTCTGGCACGGTACCGGAGCAGCTGGAAAAACTATATGAGCAGTTTAATCTGCAAAAGCCGGCGGATTTTCACAGTCCTTCTATGAGTGTCAGTGACATCGTTGCGATCAAGCAGGACGGTAAGGTATCCTGTCATTACTGTGACAGTGTTGGTTTTACCCAGATCCCCGGATTCCTGCCGGAAAATCCGCTGAAAAATGCGGAGATGGCCGTGGAGGACGATTACGGCATGATCGACGGTATCATCAACAATGGCGCAAAAGAGCCTACGGTGGCAGAGCTGGAACAGCAGGCCCGCAACGGTCAGCCCATTTCCCTCATGGATTTGGCTGCCGCTGCCCATCGGGAGGAACGGGAAAAGAAAAAGTCCGTCATGGAGCAGCTGAAAAGCCAGCCCAAGGCAGAACACAAAAAGATAGCGCCAAAAAAGAGTGCGGAAAGGGAGATTTGATATGGGAAACTTTACTTTTGAGGAAATGAACCTGATGTGCATTTACAATACCGGCAGCCGCACCGGACTGATCGACAGCCTGCGTGAGATGCGCGGCGAGCTGGCCCCGGAGGAAACCGAGCTGCGGGAGTTGACAGACAGCGCACTGGGCAAGCTCCAGGCCATGAGTGATGCCGAGTTTGCCGAGCTGGAGTTGTATCCGGATTTTGACCAGTAAACACCATAATCGCAGGGATGGGGTGGCAATATGCCACCCCACCTTTTTACCCCAAAACTGAAAGGAGGACAGAACACTATGCCAACCAAAGCTGAACTATATGCACAGATGGCGGAGAAGGTAACAACGCAGCTCACGGGGAGCTGGCAGGAATGGGCAGGGTTTCTCACCACTGCTTCCCGCCTTTACAAGTACCCGTTCCATGAGCAGTTGATGATCTACGCCCAGCGTCCGGACGCCACCGCCTGTGCAGAGTACGATTTGTGGAATGAAAAGATGGGCCGGTATGTAAGGCGCGGCTCCAAGGGAATCGCTCTGGTGGACGATTCCGGGGACAGACCCCGCCTGCGCTATGTTTTTGATATTTCCGACACCGGAACCCGTGAACATTCCCGCACTCCCTGGCTGTGGCAGCTGGAGGAGCGCCATTTGGATTCGGTGCAGGCCATGCTTGAGCGCACCTATGATGTTTCCGGTGATGACCTTGCCGGACAGCTCACCGAGGTAGCCGGAAAACTGGCTGAGGAATACTGGACGGAGCATCAGCAGGACTTCTTCTATATCGTTGACGGTTCCTTTTTGGAGGAATATGATGAGTTTAACATCGGAGTACAGTTCAAGGCAGCAGCCACCGTCAGTATCACTTACGCTTTGATGTCCCGCTGTGGACTGGAGCCGGAACGCTACTTCGACCACGAAGATTTCATGGCGATCTTTGATTTCAATACTCCGGCAACCATCGGAGCGCTGGGAACAGCGGTCAGCCAGATCAACCAGCAGGTGCTGCGGCAGATCGGCGTTACCGTCCGAAATGCAGAGCGCGAAGCCAACCAAGAAAGGAGCAAACAAGATGAACAATCCCATGACCTATATCCAGAACGGAGACTATCTGATTCCCGACCTGAAGCTGAGCCAGCAGCCGGAGAAACCCCTGGGCAAGTACGGCAGGATGAGGAAAACCTACCTGAAGGAACACCGTCCCATCCTCTACAACCAGATGTTGCTGAGCGAGAAGCTGTACCCGCACCTTCTGGAGATCGACGAGACCGCCCAGAGCAGACTGGAGCAGATGATGCCCCAGCTGGCGAAGGAAGCGGGAGCCACCGAGGAACTGAAAGCCAGCGATCCCATGAAGTGGGTGGGGCTGATGAACACCTGCAAAGCTCAGGCCGAGGAAATCCTGATGGCGGAGCTTATCAACAGCTGACTCTAAACCTGTTCCTCTCCGAAGCGGAACAGATCCAATCCATAGATGAAGCAGAGAATGTAGCGCATACATCCTCTGCTTTTTCTTTTGCCCAAAATGACATCGACCATGTGCTGCGTTTGGGCGGCAATACAGACCGTCAAAGGGAGCGTGTGGTTGCAGCCTTTGAAAAGCAGAAAACCACCGCTGAGATTGCCGAGATACTGAAAACGCTGTACCACGGCGGCAATGGCCTTGGCAGTGTGAGCGCATGGTATGCCGAGGATGGTATCCATCTTTCCCACGGGAAGTCTGTCCGTTATGACAGGTCTGCCCAGGTCATTTCCTGGGAGAGCGCCGCAGAGCGTATCGGGGAGCTTTTGGAAAGTGGTCAGTTTGCCTCCAATGTGGAGCTTGCAGAAGCGGCAGGCTATGAACGCTCCCTCCTCTCGGAAAAGCTCTGGCATCTGTATCACGATCTCAGTGAGGACGCCAGAAAAGACGGATATTTGTCCTGCCTGTCAGAGATCAAAGGCAATGGTTTCCCGGAGGAGACCCGCCGCCTGACGGAGCAGCTGAGTGACCCGGCTTTCCGCCAGACCCTCAAGGAAGAATACGCCGCCTTCTGGACTGCCTATCAGCAGGACCGTGACCTGTTGCGTTTTCACTATCACAGACCAAGGGAGATCTGGGAGAACTTGAAGGACCTTGACCTGCCGCGCAGGACCTTTTCTTCAGAGCTTTCCCAAGTGCCAACCGTCCAGCACTTTATTACCGAGGATGAGATCGACGCCGCCATGACCGGCGGCAGCAGTTTCGCCGGAGGAAAAGGCCGTATCTATGCGTTCTTCATGGCAAACCATACGGATAAGGAGAAAGTGAGATTCCTCAAAGACGAGTATGGCATTGGCGGACGCTCTCATGCCCTGTCCGGCGCAACACACAGCGGCGAAGATCACGATGGGAAAGGACTGCACTATAAAAAGCAGGACTGCCCGGATGTTCACTTGAACTGGGAAAAGGTTGCCAAGCGCATTACCTCACTTGTCCAGAAAGACCGCTATCTTACCGAACAGGAACAGGCGCAGTATGACAAAATCCAGGCTGAAAAGGAACTGGCAGAAGAAGATGCCATTCAAGCCCAGCAGCCGGAGATGGAGGAAGAAACGCCAAAGCCTACCCTTCGGGAGCAGTTTGAGCAGTATAAGCCTGTGGTGACTGCCGCTATTTCCGAGGATGCCGCATACCGCAATGCCTGCGGGCATTCTGACCGTGAAAATGCTGTCATCGAGGGTAATGCCGCTGTGCGCCGTGCAGTCCTTGGTTCTAAGGATATGGAGCTGATCCGACTCTATTCGGATGTGCCGGAGTTCCGCCAGCGTCTGCACCGGGAAGTGATCGACGAAACCTATCCAAAGCTCCATGAACTTCTGCGCCCTCTTTCTCAGGAAGATATTGATACTGCCCTTTGTGCATGGAACGGCAATATCGAGAGTAAACACGCTGTTATCCGCTATATGAAAGACCATGCAAGAGAAAAAGATACCGCCGCATGGCTGGCTCAGGAATACGGCGGCAGTAACAGCAACAGCCTGTTCGTTGTCCGTGCCGGCAGCCCGGAGGAAACGCAGCTGCCCTGGCCGAAGGTACAGCGCCGGATTGCCCAGCTCATTCAGGAGGACCGGTTCTATACCGAAGAAGAACAGAACCGTTTTGACGACATCGACCCAATCGCCATCCGGGAAGCTCTGGAAGAAAGAGGGATCGTCAACGGACAGGTGGCAGACCCGGAAAAACTGGACAATGCCCCGTTTATCCAACAGGTGATGTCAGATGCAGAGCAGATCGCAGATGCCGAGACAGAGCAGACTTCCGAAGTTTCCATTTCCGATGAGGAATATGACGCAGTTCGCCGCCCAATTCCGCAAAGAACCTCCTATGACCCAGCCGCCCCGGTCTATGCCGTGGGCGATACCGTGTATATCGAGGATGACGCCTATCAGATCACCGAGCTGCGGGAGGACACCGTACAGCTTCTGCCCACCGGGATGGTATATCCCATCTACCGGGCAGAGCGCAAAGAACAGTTCGAGCAGCTGCTTCGGGCAGACCGCCGCAATGCTTACTATACCGAGTTTCTTCCTATTGACCCGGACAAGGCAGATCAGGACTTGCGGGATGTATTGGCTCATGGACTGATGGATGAAGCGGATAAAAAGCAGATTTCCACGCTGCTGCAATCCGGCAGGAGCAACAGCGAGATCGCCTACTGGCTGAGCAGAGCCTATTCCGGTGAGATCGAGACACTGAATCTGGAGACCGGCGATATTGCCGATTACCGTACCACGGCACAGGGCATAGAACTGGAAGTCATGGATGCAGAGGAAAAGCGTCTGGCTATGCTGTATTTCCGCTGGGATGAGGTTGCGCCTTTGCTGCGCGGGATGTATGCCCGTCAGCAGGACGGTTTTGGACAGGAACAGCCCCAACCGGCTACCGAATCCCCGACCTTCCATTCCGAGACCATGGCCGTCTATCCGGGCGATAAGAACAATCTGCCTTATGATGTGGTGGTGGAACGGCTGCATATCGAGGAGCCGGAGCCGCCAGCCCCTGTAACAGAGCCGGAGAAAACCTTTGAGGAAGTGTTGGATGAACACCCGGTTTCCATTCAGGTCAATGGCCAGTGGCAGACCTTCCCCAATGCCAAAGCTGCCGAGGAAGCCTCCTATGAGGAATACAAGGCTAACCTGCGCCGCAATGCAAAAAACTTCCGCATTACCGATGAGCATTTGGGTGAAGGCGGTCCGAAAGCCAAGTTCCAGGCAAATGTCAATGCGATTCGTTTGCTGAAAGAGCTGGAAGCTGCCGGACAGCAGGCAAGCCCCGAACAGCAGGAGGTTCTTTCTCGATATGTGGGCTGGGGCGGTCTCTCTGATGCGTTTGACCCGGAGAAACCGGCATGGGCTTTAGAGTATGCCCAGCTAAAAGAACTGCTGACCCCGGAGGAATATGCCGCCGCCAGAAGCTCTACCCTCAACGCCCATTACACCAGCCCTACGGTCATTCAGGCCATCTATGAAGCGGTGGACCGTATGGGATTTGAGACCGGAAATATTCTGGAGCCGTCTATGGGTGTGGGCAATTTCTTTGGTATGCTGCCGGAGAAAATGCGAAACAGCCGTCTGTACGGCGTGGAGCTGGACCCTGTTTCCGGGCGCATCGCAAAGCAGCTCTATCCCAAGGCGGACATCACAGTAGGCGGCTTTGAGACCACCGATAGGCGTGACTTCTTTGACCTTGCCATCGGCAATGTACCTTTCGGTCAGTATCAGGTCAATGACAAAGCCTACAACAAGCTGAATTTCAGTATTCACAACTACTTTTTCGCCAAAGCACTGGACCAGGTGCGTCCCGGCGGCGTGGTGGCTTTTGTAACCTCCCGCTATACTATGGACGCCAAGGATTCCACCGTGCGCCGCTATCTTGCCCAGCGTGCTGAGCTGCTGGGAGCTATCCGTCTGCCGAATGACGCGTTCAAAAAGAATGCCGGTGCCGAGGTGGTATCGGACATCATCTTCCTCCAAAAGCGGGACCGCCCGCTGGACATCGTGCCGGAATGGACCCAGACCGGACAGACGGAGGACGGATTTGCCATCAACCGGTATTTTATCGACCACCCGGAAATGGTGCTGGGCAGACAGGAGCCGGTAAGCACTGCTCATGGTATGGACTACACCGTGAACCCCATCGAGGGACTGGAGCTTTCCGACCAGCTGCATGATGCTGTGAAGTACATTCATGGCACTTATCAGGAGGCAGAGCTGCCGGAGCTGGGCGAAGGCGAAGCCATTGACACCTCCATTCCTGCCGACCCCAATGTGAAGAACTATTCCTATGCCATTGTAGACGGGCAGGTGTACTACCGGGAAAACAGCCGTATGGTGCGCCCTGACCTCAACGCCACCGCCGAAGCCCGTGTAAAAGGTCTTGTGGGACTGCGTGATTGTGTGCAGGAACTGATCGACCTTCAGATGGATGCAGCGGTTCCGGACAGCACCATTCGGGAGAAGCAGTCGGAACTGAACCAGCTCTATGACAGCTTTTCTGCCAAATACGGTCTCATCAATGACCGTGCAAACCGACTGGCCTATGCAGACGATTCTTCCTATTACCTGCTCTGTGCGCTGGAAGTCATCGACGAGGACGGAAAGCTGGAACGCAAGGCAGATATGTTCACCAAGCGGACCATCAAGCCCCATCAGGCGGTGGCTGTGGTGGATACGGCAAGTGAAGCACTGGCGGTGTCCATCTCGGAAAAAGCCTGCGTGGATATGGACTATATGAGCCAGCTTACCGGAAAAACAAAAGAAGAACTGGCCGGAGAGCTGCAAGGCGTAATCTTCCGTGTACCGGGACAGCTGGAGAAAGACGGCACACCCCATTATGTGACTGCTGATGAATACCTCTCCGGCAATGTACGCCGCAAACTGCGTCAGGCGCAGCGGGCCGCACAGCAGGACCCGGTTTATGCAGTCAATGTGGAAGCTCTTACCGCCGCCCAGCCCAAAGACCTGGATGCGTCGGAGATTGAGGTGCGTCTGGGCGCTACCTGGATTGACAAGGAATATATCCAGCAATTTATGTATGAGACCTTTAATACCCCGTTTTATCTCCAGCGCAGTATCGAGGTCAACTATTCGTCCTTTACCGCTGAATGGCAGATCAAGGGGAAATCTTCTGTATCCTACAACGATGTGGCAGCTTATACCACCTATGGGACCAGCCGTGCCAATGCCTACAAGATTTTGGAGGACAGCCTGAACCTGCGGGATGTCCGTATCTATGACACCATAGAGGACGCAGACGGAAAAGAGCGCCGCGTGCTGAACGCCAAGGAGACCACTTTGGCTGCCCAAAAACAGCAGGCGATCCGGGAAGCCTTTAGGGACTGGATCTGGAGAGACCCGGAGCGCCGCCAGACTTTGGTGCGCCAGTACAACGAAGAAATGAACTCTACCCGTCCCCGCGAGTATGATGGCAGCCATATCACTTTTGGCGGCATGAACCCGGCCATTACCCTGCGGGAACACCAGAAAAGCGCCATTGCCCATGTGCTGTATGGAGGAAATACCCTGTTGGC
>OMDW01000208.1_pt1 | contig 15843 bp, 16 predicted proteins | sample 1673661 | NCBI WGS metagenome assembly OMDW01 (sample SAMEA103958118, study PRJEB25191) | human gut metagenome
TCGGCAGGAAGAAATGACGGTGAGGTATAACAACCTGTCAAAGAAGTATGATTCCGCCATGCGTTCAGTCCGAGACAGTGAGAGCCGTCTGAAATGGCGTGACTCGTTGCTCTATCGTCTTGCCGACGCCCTTTATAAAGCCGGGGAACTGTTCCGGATGGTAATTGATGCCATCATTGATTTTGCCAAGTCAGCTTTCGGAGGCAAGGGCAAGCACGGCGACATCTTCACTGATGAAGAAGCCGCCGGAATCAGTGACATCATGGATGAGTATGCCAAGAGCAAGGATGAACGGTTCGCAGTCGGCAACTGGCTCGTAAACTTCGCCTGTGTCAAGGGAAAGCTAACTGATGCCCAGACAGACCGAGCTTTCAGTGAGGTTGATGATGTGGCGGAGGGGAGGTATGATTGGAAGATTGAGAGAGGACGAAGTGGAATCTCAATGTAATGATATCTTGCCATCCACAAAGCTTATGATTTTAAAACAGTCCCATCCTCAGATACAAAGAATTCATCCGGCTTGCTCTGTGAAGAAAATTGCATTGGGGACAACACAGAGCCATAAGCGCCTGCATTGGTGATTATCACTATATCCCCCGGCATAAGTTCCGGCATTTCAATATCCTCCGCCACAACATCTGATGATGTGCAAAGATTTCCGACCAATGTTACTTTTTCGGTTTTACCATGATCATTTTTTAATGTCAGGAAATCGAAGGCATTTTTGCATGAATATAGAGGTTCGCAACCTGCGGGATTCTCAGCGGAAGAATAATGGGCTATCAGACGTTCAAGAGATGGACGGATAAAACCATTCAATGTGTTTTTAAGAATGATGAAAGTTTTCCCTTTGGATGTCTTGCGGTCAAGGACAGTTGTGACATACATTCCACATTCTCCCACGGCATATCTTCCGGTCTCTATCATAAGGAGTGTGTCCGGATACGCCGTTTGAAATTCATGTAGCTTGCATTTGACTGAGGCGGCGAGTTCCGGCATATTCAGGGGGATATTGATCTTGCTATACTGAATTCCCATACCGGAACCCATGTTGACATATTGCAGGGACCCGCAAAGTTTGCTGAATTTTTCCGCAAGGTCAATCATCTTTTCGTAGTATCTCTCAAGAATCGACGGGTTCAATTCCTGACTCCTTAAGTGCACATGAATACCGCTTACTCTTATATTCCGGCACTCGCCACGATTTATAAAATCAATAGCCTCAGCTTCATCAATTCCAAATTTTGATGGCGCTCCTGTCTCGGAGTAAAACGTGAAGTCAGGATTCAGGCGGATGCCAATATTCAATACCTCTCCACGTTCTTGCATGATTTTATCAATCAGCTTTATTTCATTGATACTGTCAGCAATCACTATGCACTTATCCAATACACTTATAATGTCCTTCGGGGTTTTGCCGGGAGCAGAATAGTATATTTCATTCCTTGGCAAGCCGCATTCGGCAGCCAAAAGCACTTCTTGGACACTTGCGGCATCCGCTCCCAATCCCTGACTGAATACGCTGTGCAATATGTGTCTGTTGTTATTACATTTGATAGAATACAGAAATTTAATCTGAGGAAAACAGCCACGCAGACGCGAGACGCACCTTTTTATCCAACGTTCATCATAAAGATAAAAATTATCACAGTCAGTAGCCAGATTCCTGATAATGTCACCTACATCTGTCATTAGCTGCTTTTCCCTTAAGTTGCCTTGATATTCGCCGTCAGTTATCGTTCTCACATATTCATATCCAAGGTTTTCGTACCATGAATTGAGCTTTTGATTCCCTACTATACAATCCAATCTTACAAAACTCATGCCGTGAATACCGGTCAGGTTTTCAATTTGCCGAAGCATTTCCTTTCCGGCATTGCCTTCATCAATAGCCGATACAAGATTATGAACGTAATATGCCTTACCATCCGAAAGTCCCCATCTATTATCCTGTGTCAGCAAGACTGCACCGGCAACAACACGGTTGCTATCACTTTCAGTCAATATATACAGCTGTCCCCTTTCCGCACACTGAATGTAATATTCATCCGGGTAGCGCTCACGGTAATGATTCTTATTCCATTGGTCTATGCCATTACTATCCATCCATTTGATGCGATGCTCTACCAAACGGATTATATCGGGGACATCGCATACAGTCCCTTTACGAAACTTGAACTTATCTGACAACATATATAATCGAGGCGATGTATTTTATCAATTAGAGTGCAAAGTTACTAAATTTAAATGGGTGTAGATTTCAAAACGGCTGTAATGTTAAATAAAATCAAATGATACGTCAGTGTCAGTGCGGCGGCATCGCGTATCATTTGGGGATAACAAAACACCCAACATTACTGCCATTTCTGGGTGTAATATTGGGTGTAAATTTTGCAAATGCTTGATAATCAAGCTAATTTGCGGAAAGACAGGGATTCGAACCCTGGGTGCCCGCAAGGGCACAACGGTTTTCGAGACCGCCCCGATCGACCACTCCGGCATCTTTCCTCGGGTTTTGCGCTGCAAAGGTAAGAAGAGTTTTTGGGTTGAGCAAGTTTTTGGCTGACTTTTTTTGTCCCGACCCTATTTTTTGGTTCCAAGCCGGGATGGATAGGGTGTCTGATGCAATATCCGGGGAGAAAGTTCGTTTTTATCATGAATCACCTACACATCGGCTTAATCTCTGAACAATGGCTTTGAGACAGTACATATCATTGCTTTCCGTCATGGCGTCGCTTGTGGCGGGTGCGCAGACGCTCAGGGTCGACGGCGATGTGTCGCATTGGGAAGCCAATTTCTGTGCGGGCCTGAATACCGACGGCTATCTGTTTGATTTCGGAGCGGCTTATTTCGCCAACCGTTTCATAGGTATCAAGGCAAACGTCGGGTGCTCGGGTGAAATTGGCAATCTCGCTGAATTCCTCTCATACGACGACGGCCTTTTTGGGTATGACTATGATTACGACCCCGACAATGCCGTCAATCTCAAGTTCATGCCGTCGCTGGTGTTGCGTTCGCCCTGCCTGTTCGACTGGAAGAGTCAGGATGCGGGGTTCTATCTTTTTGCCGAACCGGGTATGATTTTCTCGACCGGGACAGCCGGCAGCCACAAGGCGCGGCACGTCAACTGGGACCTGCGTGCAGGCATCAACCTGCAGCTTGACCGTGTGGTGCTGTTCGCCGGATATGACGTCTCGGATTTCAGCCTCTATTCGGGCACGCCATACGACCCCGGCAACGGATTCCTGACCCATTCCGTGTTCATCGGATCGTCATATAAATTCTGACCTCCCCCACTTTACATATTCCATTTCCATCAGTCCAAATAAAAAAACGATTTGACCTATGAGGACAAAAATATTTCTGCTGATATTCACTATCGCAATCTGCTCATTCGGTGCCGATGCACGCGGACGACGTCACGGCGGATGCTGCCATGACCGGGACCGTTGCTACGAACAGTGCGACGCGCCACGCTATATGGTCATCGACGGCAAGGTATTCTATGGCGACAGGCTCATGAAAGATGCCTCAGCGATGTCTTTCAAGCTGCTCCGCGACGGCTATGCCCGTGATGCGTGGAATGTATATTATCGTGGCCGCAAGATGAAGGATGTGGCTGTCACATCATTCAAGGTGCTTGGCGAGGGTTATGCCAAAGATGCATGGAACGTCTATTATGACGGCCTGAAGGTCGAGAACGCCTCTGCCGGAAGCTTTGAAGTGCTTCGCGACGGATATGCACGCGACACATGGAATACCTATTGCCGTGGCTGCCGCATAGCCACAGACTGAAATCAGACATAATCAATGAGACATCTCCTCCTTCTACTCTCCTCCCTTCTGCTGTCCCTCTGCGCTTCGGCCCGTGAGCCACAGCGCGGATACCGGGGCTTTGCCGACCTGAGCCTCACACCATATATAGACATCTCGCTCTATGGCAATCCGTCAGACAGCTATTGCTACATGGGGATGACCACCTCGCACGGCTATCAGTTCAATCCACATCTGTTTGTGGGTGGCGGATTCGCCTTCGAGGTCGATACAAAACATTCTCAGCTGATTGTGCCCGTGTTCGCCCATGTGCGCGGCGATTTCCGCATACGTCGGTTCACCCCGTTTGCCGAGGCACGCCTCGGTGTCAATCTTGCCGACGGCCCCGGGATATTCTTTGCTCCATCGGTTGGCTACAGGTTCGACTGGGGACGCCGCATCGCCATCAACCTCGGTCTGGGCATCAACCTTTTCGGCACACGCGAGAAATATTACGACCACATCCCGGAACCCGGAGGTGGTATTGTGCCCATATTCGCCGGCCATTACAACGCCACCCATGTACTTCCCGCCATACGCCTCGGAGTGGATTTCTGAACTGTTTTTTTGGCGCGGATGACTGTTGTCCGGCAAAATTCATTATCTTTGCCGGAGTTTTCCGATTCAGACCTCACCTGACATTCTATAAAACATCAAAATCATCAACGACATGAAAAAATTCATCCTATCAGCGCTCGTTGCCCTCTTCGGCTTTGCAGCAGCCTCGGCTCAGGGCACCATCTTCAACAATCCCGCCAACCGCGCGTATTTCGGCGTGCGTGTAGGGGCCGACATCACCTGTCCCGGCAATATCAAGTCCGGGCCACTCAGCATCGACATGTTCGGCAACGGCGCAGGCATAGAGTTTGGGGGCATCTACAACATCCCTCTTGTGGCCAACCTCTATATCGAACCGGGGGTCAAGCTGTTCTATGACACCTATCCCGTGGACGACCTCGTATCCGGCGACGGCGAATTGGGTACGGAAGTCGACATGTCCATCCGCAAGTTCGGCATGCGCATCCCCGTGATGTTCGGCTATCATTTCGACTTTACCCCCGATGTCAAGGTCAGCCTGTTCACCGGCCCTGAGTTCGAGGTGGCATTCTCGGGCAAGTGCCATGCGTCGGTCGACGGCGAGTCTGCCTCCGAGAGCATCTACGGCGACGACGGCATGAACCGTGTCAACCTGCTTTGGGGTGTCGGCGCGGGCATAGAGTTCAGCCGCTTCTATCTGGGATTCAACGGCGGCATCGGCATGCTCAATATGAGCGGTGACTCGCAAGTCAAGTTCCACGAAAACCGCGTCACCATCAGCCTCGGATATAATTTCTAATCCTGCTTGCGGCGCATCAGCGCCAGCGACACGTCATAGGCATTGATTGCCGACACCACAGCCACTCCCCCCGTCAGACACCACAGCGCCACGCGCACGATGTCGGCGGCGGGGAGTGTCAGTATCTCCACGCGCGGCATCTCTATTGATGATATGGCGCCAAGCACCCACGGGATAGCCAGGGCGAACAGCATCCCCACGACAAAGCCTACCGAAGCGGCAATCACGGCAGCACGGAGGTTGAGCCGACGCGCCACAGCATTCTGCCTCCTCACTGTCTCAACGGCATCGAGACTATGGTCAAGGCGCCGCATGAACGCCCTGCTGTCGCTGACGGGAGGATTGAACCCGGCAAACATATCTTTCAGTTCCTGATCCTGCATGGTCTTATCTTTTTAGGATTTCTCTCAGATGCGCCCGTCCGCGCGACAGTTGCTGCCTCACGGCGTCGGCCGACATACCTGTTATCACGGCAATCTCATCGGTCTGGTACCCCTCCATATAGTAAAGCAATATCGCAGTGCGCTCCTTTTCCGAGAGCCGTTCAAGCGCCACATACAGTTCCTGATACTCGAACGAGGCATCGGCCCGCTGTCCCGACGGCATCGAGGCCGCCATATCAACCTCGTCCGTCAGCCGCTCGGTACGTGCCGAGCTGACGAAGGTGTTATATGCTATGCGGTAGAGCCATGGGCGGAATCTCGACTCGTCACCGAGGGTGTCTGACGCAAGATATGCCTTGACATATGCCTCCTGGGCTATGTCGTCGGCACGGGCGGCATCTCCACGACAGAGGACTCCCAAGAAGCGCCTCAACGCCTCCTGGGTATCCTCAACCTGATTTATGAACGCCTCTCGCGTCACCTTTTTATAACTGCTTTTTCGTTACGAAATATGTTATGAGGTAGCTGATGCCTATGGCGATGGAGACAGCCCCGAGCACCATGAAGACACCTGCCACATCGGTCATCACCCTGTCGCAATTGAAATAGGTCACAATGCATACGACCATAAATGCAATTCCGGCCAGCGAGAAGATGCATCCGCGCAACAGCCGCAGGTTAAGCATCTCGAGGGGGGTACGGCGCGGCTTGACCAGAGCTTCTGACAGACGGTCGACATCCATGCCGTTATATGTCTTTATGACCTCGATGAGCACATCGGCACGGCGGTTGTTGCGGTTCATCTCTATACGGCTGACGAGCCACATTATCAACACGGGGAGTAGGACACATATGCAGACCGGAAGGAGGAATGCGACAAATATGTTTTCAAGAGTTCCCATAATCATTCTTTTATAAGTTTATTTTTCAGTTGTTTTCCGAGACATCTCGCCTATAAGACGCAGCCGCGGCACGAAATGTGACACAGGGATATGAGATTTTTTTGATTTCAGGTAAAATTGGTAAGTATTTCCACATTATATATAGCGCACGTCACCGACAAATGCACTAAATTTGCGATATTGAACCAAGTTTATCCAAGCAATGGAATACAGGACATTAGGAAAGACAGGAATCCGCGTCAGCGCCATAGCCCTCGGATGCGAGGGATTCATGCACAAGAGCGCCGCAGAGGTCAAGGCCGATTTAGACCATGCGATAGCCGCCGGGGTGAATTTCATAGACATCTATTCGCCTAATCCAGACCTGCGCCGCAACATCGGTGCCGCACTTGCCGGGAGGCGTGACAGCTTCGTCATCCAAGGACATCTCTGCACCGTGTGGGAAGAGGGGCAGTATCTGCGCACACGCGATGTGGCCAAGGTGATGCCTGCATTCGAGCTGCAGCTCGAGGAACTTGGCACCGACCGCCTCGACATCGGCATGATACACTATGTCGATGACGAGGAGGACTACCACAAGGTCTTCGACACGGAGATAATCAGCATAGCCAGGCGACTCAAGGCCGAAGGCAGGATAGGACATATCGGACTGAGCAGCCACAATCCCGTCATTGCCCGCAAGGCGGTGGAGACCGGGCTGATAGATGTGCTGATGTTCTCGATCAATCCGGCATACGACCTGCAGCCATCTGACGTGAGCATATATGACATGTTCGAGGACAGGACATTTGCCGAGAGCCGCCACAATATTGACCCGGAGCGCGAGAGACTGTACGAGCTGTGCGCACGCACGGGCACAGCCATCGACGTGATGAAAGTCTATGGCGGAGGTGACCTGCTGAGCGAGAAGAACTCCCCCTTCGGCAGACCGATGACCGCATCCCAGGCCATCGAGTATGCCCTGACCCGACCGGGCGTAGCCGCTGTGATGCTCGGATGCAAGAGCATCGCCGAGCTTGACCAGGCTCTGGAATGGTGCAGTGCAACCCCGGCCGAGCGCGACTATACGGCAGTGCTTGCGGGACTCGACAGGTTCTCATGGCAGGGTCACTGCATGTATTGCGGACACTGTGCCCCGTGTACGGCAAAGATAGACATAGCCGCCGTCAACAAATTCTACAATCTCACCGAGGCGCAGGGCGAGATACCCGAGACCGTGCGCGAGCACTACAAGACTCTGAAACATCATGCGTCGGAGTGCATCGGATGTGGTGCATGCGAGAAGCGGTGCCCCTTTGGAGTGGAGATTGTCAACGGCATGAAACTCGCCGCAGAGAGATTCGGATATTGATAAATATTAACCAGCAAAAGAATATGAAAAGGATTATCAGCGCGCTGATGCTCGGAGGTTTCATCTTGTCGGGCTGCGCCACAGCCAACAGCAAGACAGACACTCAGGCCGAGGCCGGGACAGAGATCGCCGACACATCGGTCGTCTACATGACCCGGGAAATATCACCCGAGGCAATACTCAAACTCTACAAGGCTCTGGGACGCGAGGCCAGGGGAAAGGTGGCAGTCAAAATCTCTACCGGCGAGCCCGGCGGACATAATTTCCTCGACCCGAAGCTCATCGCGCCATTTGTCAAGGAGGTCGACGGCACCATCGTTGAGTGCAATACGGCCTATCAGGGCAAACGATTCAACACCGAAGACCATCGCCGTGCCGCCGAAGAGCACGGATTTACGGCAATCGCCCCGGTCGACATCATGGATGCTGACGGCGAGGTGAAACTCCCCCTCGAAGGGGGCAAGCACCTCAAATACGACATCGTGGGCTCGCACTACCCCGACTACGACTTCACCGTCATCCTGTCGCATTTCAAGGGACATGCCATGGGCGGATTCGGAGGCGCGGTCAAGAATATGTCCATAGGGATAGCGTCGTCGAACGGAAAGAGCTATATCCATACCGCCGGAAAGATAGAGACCGCCGACAGCATCTGGCAGAACATAGCCGACCAGGACCTCTTTCTCGAGTCGATGGCCGAGGCTGCAAAGTCTGTAGCCGACCACTGCGGCGACAACATCCTGTATATCAGCGTGGCCAACAATCTCTCGGTCGACTGTGACTGCGACTCGCATCCCGCCGACCCGCAGATGCACGACATAGGCATCCTTGCCTCGCTCGACCCCGTCGCCCTCGACAAGGCATGTACCGACCTAGTGCGCTCGTCCGACGACCACGGCAAGGTGCACCTCATCGAGCGCATCGACTCGCGCCACGGCATGCACACCCTCGACTATGGCGAGGAGATAGGCCTGGGCTCGCAGACATACAAGATTGTCAATCTCGACTGAACATGAGGAGAGCGGGCTCAGTCATACTCCTGCTTGCCGCGGCCTCCGCGTCCGCGCAGGCACCTGCCGATTCGGCAGCCATTCTCCGTCTGGGCGAGGTCGTGGTCACCGGCAGCAACGATGCCGTGGGGCGCAACCTCCTCCCCTACACAGTCTCGACGATAGGCTCGCGCCAGCTCGAAGCCACGGGCAACACCCAGTTGCTCGGGGCTGTCTCGGGGATGGTGCCGAGCCTGTTCGTGTCCGAGCGCAACATATTCGGCTTCGGCATCAGCAGCGGAGGCTCGGGTGGCATCAAGATACGCGGTGTGGGCGGCTCGCCGACCAATGCCGTGCTGATGATGGTCGACGGGCAGCCGCAATTTGCAGGAATATACTCGCACCATGTGGCCGATTTCTATCAGACCGAATATGTAGACCATGTCGAGGTGCTTCGCGGCCCTGCCTCGGTGCTATATGGTTCGAACGCTATGGGAGGTGTCATCAATGTCATCACCCGGCATCCCGACACCCACGGAGTGCGCACTGTCGTGACGTCGCAGTACGGGTCTTATAACACATGGCTCAGTTCGGCCACGAATACCGTGAGGTTCGGTCGGTTCTCGTCGCTGGTGTCGGCGTCATACGACCGCACCGACGGAGTCAGGGACAATTTCGATTTCCGCCAGACAACAGCCTACGCCAAGGTGGGCTATGAGTTCTCCAACCGCTGGAGCGCCAAGGCCGACTATTCCTTCATGCAGTTCATCGGCAACGACCCCGTCTACCCCACCCTGTCCGACCCCGCCTCTACCGACATCTATCATCAGGACGTGATAAGGGGCGAGGCGTCGGTCACCGCCGTCAACAACTATGGCGCCACCAACGGTGCAGTGAGGGTCTATTACAGCTATGGCAACCATTTCGTCAGGGATCCAAGGCGGTTTCACAGCGTCGACGACCGCCTCGGGGTCATAGCCTATCAGAATTTCCGTCCCTGGAGGGGAGCCGCCGCGACTGTGGGATTCGATTTCGACCGCTATACGGGCAAGATTCCGCTGTCGGGAGGCAATGCCCACCGTCCCGGCTCACTCGCCACAATGGAGCGCAAGGCCATAACAGAATACTCGCCATACGTCACACTGTCACAGAACCTCTGGAGCGACCGCATCGTGCTCAACGCCGGACTGCGCATGGCCAACAGCGACATGTTCGACACACAGTGGATACCCCAGGCCGGACTGGTGGTGCATCCGGCCGAGGGGTGGAACGTCAAGGCATCGCTTGCCAAGGGTTACAGGAATCCGTCGTTCCGCGAGCTATACCTCTACCGCATGGCCAATCCTGACCTCGGGCCGGAGAACATGATGAACTATGAGGTCAGCGTGGGACGCCAGTTCAGCCGCTATCTCGGCTTTGACATCACTGCATATTACAGCAAGGGCTCCGACATGATACAGACGGTAGACATGAGGAATGTCAACACCGGGCGGTTCATCAACAAGGGCATTGAGCTGTCGGCACGCAGCCATCCTGTAGACCGCGTTCAGATATGGGCCACATACAGCTATCTCCACACGTCGCTGCACAATCTCACCGCGGCTCCGCGCAACCAGTATTATCTCGGCGTGAGCTGGGACGTTTTCAAGGGATTCCACGCGGATGCCGAGCTCAAGGGGGTCGGCGGCCTCTATGTGGCCGACGATGTGCGCCATCAGGATTATGCCACACTCAACCTGCGGCTTACCTACCGCATCATCCCTCAGCTTCAGGTGTTCGCCAATCTCGACAACATCACCGACACGGACTATGTGATAAACCGCGGATACGACATGCCCGGCTTCACGGCGATGGGCGGATTCAAGCTCACACTCTGACAGCAGACATGATGATAGTGAAATTGGCGTTCCACATGAGCTGTGGAGCGCCAATTTCTCAATTATGGGAGGATAGGGAGAATGGTGGTCTAACGGATTATGGTCTTGGATGTCCCGGCGGATGTTCGGACAATATAGAGACCGGGAGCCGACGGCGACATGACACGCTGCCCCTGCAGGTTATAGTATTCGGCATCCCCGTCGCTGCCTGTAGAGATGATCGCGTCAAGCCCGGTCGAACCGTTGACCGAGAGGGTGACGCCGACCTTCTGGCTCGGCATAAGTCCCGGCTTGAGGGCGATGAAATTCAGGGGAATCTCTGTTCCGTCGAAAAGCAGAGGGGTATGGTCGAGATCGAATGTCCCGTCGGAGAGCGCGGAGGTCGCGGTCGGCACAACGGGAACAGAGCCGTCGACGGTATAATATATCTTCACTCCGGGCTGACGCACAAAGTCGACCGATGTTCCCGCGACCTGCTTTGAGGCCGGGGTTGTAAAATGTCCCTCGGCCTCGCTCGTGACCATGCTGCCGTCGAGACAGGCGTGAAACACCATTCCGCCGCCCACTGCAGTACGCCCGGTGCTGTGGATAGCCTTGACCCACATGTGCGGGCGGCGGTCAGGATTAGTGATGGTGAAAGTCTTGCGGGCCGCATACTCCGTATAGTCAAACCAGTCGTTAAGCTGGACATCACGCACGGGCACAGCGGCCTCAAACTCAGCATCGGTGGGTATTGTGCCGTCGTTGAATACGATGTGGCAGTCTGAGACATCGGTGGTGAATATCGAGTGTGCAATCTCGACGGCGCCGTCCCCGGCCATCGGATTGTAAGGGTCTGCGAGCCCGAACATATACGGGTCGCGGTAGTAGAGGCGCAGGTTTGGAGCGGGCATCCCCTCGACGAGACGGATGGTACCCAACGCGGCGTCATGGTTGAACTGCCAAGTTTTCTCGCGATCGCTGGCGGGGACTGTGCGTATGACGCAGTAACCTTCATCATCCACATCAAGCGTGAAACGGGTGTTGGCGCCACCCACACCAAGTTTCCCCGTCGAGGGGTCGTATGACACGGGAGTATTGACCTGTATGAGACGCACATATCCGTCGTTGAATTCGACCTGCAGCATCGACGGGGCATCCTGGCCCGACATAAGGTCGTTTTTTGCCCGGTCGAGCATGAACCAGTCATGGCCCGCAGCTCCGGCTATGGTGACAGCCGACGGCTCGCGGCTGCTGGTGATACGCCCTATCGACAGGCCCGAGACAGGCTCGACAAGCACATAGCGACCCTTGAGGGCCGACGCATTGGGTTGCGATGACTCGGCAGTGAGCTCGGTACGGGTATAATGCAGATAATTGTATCCCGCGGTCACCTCGATGGCCGACGGAAGCCCGGCCACGGATACGGCGAGGGCAATGAAAAGGCGCAAGCTATTCATGTGTAATATGTTAAGGGGATTGGTTTGTTGAGTCGTGATTATCTTATGCTGTGTGTAGACATGAACTGAATCATAAAGTCTAACATGCGCAAATTTAACAAAACCTGCGCCATAACAACTATATTTTGTCAACTTTAACATAAATTTAACTAAAAAGTGCGATTCCGAAGCCGGAACCGCACTTTTCACAGTGTATTTCAGTACCTGATATTATCTTTCAATCTCCCGGCATCCTCCCATGCGGACGTGCTCGCTGAGGCGCGAAAAAGCGGGTATAGAGCAGCTCGCTGACCTTGAAGGGATAGCGGATGAAATCGAGGGCGTAGCCTGTGGCGACACCATGCTTGCGGTAGGTGCGCAGATGGTCGGCGATGATGCGGCGGTGGCTCGACACGCCGCTCGTCGAGGCGCCTCCTGTGCGCATGGTGACGAAATCGAACGGCAGATAGCGCGTGCGGATGCGGTTGACATAGATGAGGCGGAACATGTGCTCGAAATCGGCCGCAACGCGGAAGGCGATGTCAAAGGCACCAAACCTGTCATAGACACTCTTGCGGCAGTAGAACGAGGGATGCGCCGGCTGATAGCCCATACGCATCATCCAGCGGTGGAAGAAACGCGACGAATAATATCGCACGCATTCCGTGAGATCGGAGTCATCCACAAAATGGATGTCGCCATACACGGCATCCACCGTGTCGTCGGCCAGCGCGACGGCAACCTTGCTCAGCACACCCTGCGAGGTGTAGAAATCGTCTGAGTTGAGAATCCCTATCACATCGCCCGAGGCCATCTCCACCCCCTTGTTCATGGCGTCATATATGCCTCGGTCCCGTCCGCTCACCCACCGCAGACGCCCCTCATAGAGCGGCTCCATCTCGCGGATTATGTCGAGCGTGTCATCCTTCGAGCCCCCGTCGACAATGATGTGCTCCCAGTCGGGATAGCTCTGCGAGAGCACGCTGCGCATGGTATCGCGCACCGTGCGGCCACTGTTAAACGTGGCCGTGATGATGGAAATTCTCATATCTGGTCTATTGGTTTCAGAACCTCACGCCGTATTCGGTCTCGAGCAGGTGACGTATCCTGGCCGGGTCATCGCCGCAGCGGCGCTTTATCTCGTAGACCTTGGCGTCGACGAGCGTGCGGTACCACCATCCCTGGATGAAGGTGAAGATGAACCCCTCCTTGCCGTCGCGCCACGCCCCCTTGAGGAAATAGCGGTAGAGGAAATATGCGGCCGACCGCCAGAACAGCGGCTTGCGGGCATACGCATGCTTCTTGCGCCTCTTCGCCCCGGCCTGGTCGTTTATAACACGACCCTCGTCAGCCTCCGCAGCTCCCGTTAGTCCTATCTCGATGTCGATGAGATCGGCAGCCTCACGGACCGCATAGTTCACGTGCTTATGGCAAAACCACGAGAGGTTGTTGAGGTTATGGTCGCAGAAATCATTGTCAAAGCATATGTTCTCACCATCGGTTATCTGGATATGCTCGTCCATCAGTCTTTGCTCACAGCGTCCCTTGCCATTGCGGAACAGACGGAGCAGGGTCACCGGATAAATGCCGTGACGCATCCAGCGGTCCATGAATATGTGGCGACGGTTGAACGATATGCCCGAGATATTGTCTGGGAGCGTGGGGAGCTTCACCTTCAGTTCCTCGACGAGCTCGGGCATGAGGTATTCGTCAGCATCCAGGCGCAATACCCATCGGCCTGTGATTGGCGCATTGTCGAGCCCCCAGTTGAACTGGTAGGCATAATTGTTGATCCACCTGTTCTGAAGTATCTTTACCTTCGGATACTGGCGTGCAATCTCGAGAGTCCGGTCGGTCGAATAGCTGTCGATTATGAAAATCTCCTTCGCAATCGGACTCACATTGTCAAGACACCGCGCGATATGCAGCTCCTCGTCTTTTGTCAGGATGATAACACTTAGGTCAAGCATCTTTTATAATACGTTTCTTTATGAATTTCGCAGGATTACCTCCCACAACAGACCAGGGCTCTATATCCTTTGTGACGGTAGAATTCGCAGCCACTACCGAATAATCGCCTATAGTACAACCCTGCAATACAGTGACACCCGTCGTCAGCCAGCAGCAGTTGCCAATCGTTATTGGTTTGGTGACCAGTTCAAACCTATTTGATGAGATGTTGTGACTACCGGTAATCAGATAGGCCTCCTTTCCGATACACGTCTTCTCCCCAATCACAATCGGAGCCATTGCATAGGTCCAGGAACGCTCTCCGAGAGATGACTGGCTCCCCATCGTAAGATTCCAGGGATACTCAATCTTTGCGGTAGGATGGACAGATGCATTCCAGTCTACCCGCGCGCCGAAAAACCGCAACAACATCACCCTATATTTTCTAAAAATTGTTAAATAGGGGGGGGTAAAACGAAATAGTGTAGAATTCACGATGCCCCATAACTTGTTTTTTAACTTATGCGAAACAGGCATCTGATTTGTCTGGACTGGAGAAAACATTTATTCTTTTATGATACGTTTCTTAATGAACTTCGCAGGATTGCCACCGACAACAGTCCATGGCTCAACATTCTTGAAGACTGCAGCACGGGCACCGACCACTGCTCCCTCCCCTATAGTCACACCCATGCCGACAAACGCCCCGGCACCTACCCAGGCACGGTCATCGAGAGTGATGGGTGCTGTTATCAGCTCATGGTCAGGAGAGGTTATGTCATGCGATGCGGTACATAGGTATGCCCCCTGACTGACAGTCGCAAACTTACCGATATGTATGGGGGCAACGTTATAGCAATCGACGTCAGAGGCCAGACAGGCATACTCGTCCATGGTCAGATTAGCAGGGAAATAAACCTTTGCAGAAGAATAAACCCTTGCGGTAGGTGCAATCCTTGCCCCGAACGCCCGCAACAAGAAATTCTTCCACCCTGATCCCACCGAACGCGGCAGCCATCTTGCACACAGCAGCCAAGTCGCATCCCAAAGCATCCGCACCACCTGATGCCTACGCCCGAGATGATTCACATATGGCTTAATACTATCCATAGTACAGTTCTGTCTATAATTCTATCTTCCGCCTGTGTATATCGAATATGCCCTCGGAAACCATCTTTTCAGACATTTCCCTAAGAATGCGGCAGAGATATAGAATATCACCGGAATCACAAGATAGCATCCCAACAGCATCCCCTCGCTCCTACTCAAAAGCAAGGGGAGCTTCTTGAAGATATTCAGCAGCGGCTCATGGACCAGATAGATGAAAAAAGTATATTTCGTAAGCCCTGCCACCATTCTATTTGAAAGGAAACGCTCGCCCAGACAGTCATACGCCATCCAAAGTGCGGGAATGCCGACAACCGGCACGAATCTCGTGCAGTATTGTGGCAGCCTTCCGGCCCCGGCTAACACTGACAAGACTAAATAGCAGATTGCAAATATCACCAAAGGGAAAGTTCTACTTGTTCTTTGCATTGGTATAAACCCCATCACAGCAAAACAGCCTCCGGCCGAAAACCATACGAAAGCCGTCACATATCCGCTCCGTACATCTGTCAGGAACAAACCGGCAAGGATTATCAAAGCTATGATTTTACCCCCCCCATTTTATTCAAACAGCTCATTCCCAGCCATATGACAGGCGAGAAAAGCATGACGGCCATAAGGTCCCGCACAAACCAAAGCTGAAATGCAATCGGCGGATTCAGGAATACAGACATCAAAGACATCCTCGTTGACAACGAGGGCTTTTACGGACAGTTC
>OMDW01000217.1_pt1 | contig 15625 bp, 10 predicted proteins | sample 1673661 | NCBI WGS metagenome assembly OMDW01 (sample SAMEA103958118, study PRJEB25191) | human gut metagenome
ATCGCCCCGTTGCCGGTCTCCGTACCATCTTTCTCGAACTTGTTGCTTTTGACAAGCACGGTGTCGAGGGAGCTTAGTCCGAGTTTCTCCATGTAGTTGTCGATAATCTCGCACAGGCGGGGCTTGTCGCGTGAGTTGACCTTGTTCCAGACAAGGCGCATCTCCCGGATGCTTGACTGGCCGGTTGTGATCATCCGGTTATAGACATTGTTGGCGAATGATATTGAGCTTGCCATTTCCCCGGTCTCGGTCGTTATCGGCACGAAGATGTAGTGCATCTTGGCGATTAGGGTTACAATATCACGGTTGTTTATGGTTCCCGTGATGTCGAAAAATACCACTTTCGGATTGTTACCCGCCTTTATAAAATCCTCCGCAACTTTCACCGCGTCGCCCGGCGAGGTCATAAGAATTTGATAAGGCTTGATTTTGTGGGTAAGGTAGAACTTGTGCATGATGCGCTTGAGACGGGGATTCTCGTTTGTAACCAGCAGGTCATGTTCCCGATAGACATTCATCGAGTGTTGTGTGTTGTCGCAGTCTATGACCGCGACTTCCACCCCTTCGACGTAGCGGAGATAACTCGCCACAAGAGCGGTCAGGGTGGACTTGCCCGCGCCACCCTTCTGGGTAGCGAAGGCGACATAGATTGTGTCGCTCATAATTGGATGGGATTAAATTTGGAATAGGATTGATATGGTGTCGCCACCATTCTCCGCCCGGCTTGATAACCGTGTCCGGGTCAGGCTGCCCCGTTTCCGTGAATCGGCTTGTTTACAGACGGGGGCATTAGAATGTTTGTTCAAATGATTGTTAGAACGTATGCTCAAACAAACATTTGATTGACCGTTTGATTGATTGCTCAAACAAACAAGCAAACAATGGTTCGTACACACCTACAAACATTTGATTGAACCTTTGAACGGTCATTTGTCTGAACGCCCTAATGTCTCGGCATTGTCGCCTCCGGCATTTGAGCCTCTGTGCAAGTAGAACGACGGCTGTATCTGAAAAGATTTCTGATTGTCAGGCACTTCCCAACCTTTCCGCAAAGTTGCCCAACATTTCCCCACTTTTTTCTCGCTGAAAACTCAACGACCGTACCCGATTGTTATATCTGCGGGAGCCGACACACACGGTTGTTCTCTCATTGACCTCCGTTTCAAGGACTGCGCATCATTATAATATCGGTATGAATCGGCACCGATATTATGAATCGCCCACTGTTGCGTACAACTTTCGTACAACATTCAAGGCGGGTTCCGATTACAACATTCACATTATCAGTCCGGATGCACAAACGTGCATGGCAAGGTATGTCGTATGCAGCACAAAATAAGATTTGCTGCACACGACCCTTGCCATTGCATGGAGCCGGTATTTCTCCAAAGTCGAAATACCCATAATGAAACCTGCGGTTGGCAATCCCACATCACCCACTAAATTTATCCCAGAAATGAAACAGAACTTCAAAAAAGCCGGACGGCATCCTAAGATTGATCCGACGATATTCCGATGTTCGGTCAATTTCAACGCTACCGAACATATCGCGCTTCAGACAATGCACGAAAAATCCGGGGTCGATTCCCTGTCGGCATTTATCAAGATGCAGTTATTCGGAAAACCATTCAAGGTTTTCTCCATAGACACGAACACACGGATATTCATAGACAGACTTTCTTCTGTTAACCATGACTACCGCACATTGGTGGTGGATTATGATACTCTTGTAAGGACATTGCGGGAGAATTTCACCGAGAAGAAAGCCATGAGCGCACTCTACCGTCTGGAGCAGATTACCATAGAACTTGTGAAAACAAACCGCGAGATTGTCGCACTCGCCAAAGAGTTCGATGCACGATGGTTGCAAAAATCTCTTTAGGAAGTTCTCTTTACGGCGCACTTTCGTACAACGGCGAAAAGATAAACAAGGAGAAGGGTCGTGTCCTCGACACCAACAAAATCTATAATGACGGTTCCGGCAACATAGACATACACCGTGCTTTCGAGGATTTCAAGCGGTGGATGCCCCAACATACCAGAGCCGAGAAAACTATGATGCACATTTCCCTCAATCCCCATCCCGACGACCGTCTGAGCGAGATGCAGTACACGCAGCTTGCCCACGAGTATATGGAGAAGATGGGGTTTGACGAGATGCCGTACATAATAGTGAAACACGAAGACATCGCCCGCCACCATATACATATAGTGGCTCTCCGTGTCCGTCCCGACGGTTCCTGTATCTCTGATAAAAACAATTTCTACCGCAGCAAGGAGATAACACGGGAGCTGGAGAGGAAGTACGGGCTGCATACCGCCGAGCGTCAGAAAATCACTCCCGATATGCCCATCAAGAAGATTGATCCGTCAGGCGACATCAAGCGACAGGTTGCCAACACGGTCAAAATGGTCGGTATGCGCTACAAGTTCCAGACCATCGGCGAATATAACGCCATACTGGGTCTGTATAACATCAGGTGTGAGCAGACCGACGGCAGGGTCAACGGACGAGAGTATCACGGTCTTGTATATTTCGCCACTGATGATAGCGGCAAGACCATCGCATCGCCTTTCAAGGCGTCTCGCCTCGGTAAGTTTGCCAGCCGCACTGCGATTGACGGAAGAATGGAGAGGGCGAAAGACAAAATAGACATCCGTCCGACCAAGCAAACTGTATCAGAGGCAATAGCGCAATCTTCTGGTAAGGACGATTTCATCGCCAAGCTCAAGGAGAGGAACATCGACCTTATTCTGCGCTATACCGATGCCGGGCGCATATACGGCGCGACATTTATAGACCATAATACAGAAACGGTTCTCAACGGTTCGCGTCTGGGTAAGGAGTTCTCCGCCAACTCACTTGAAAAGTGGTTCACCGCCGGAGAAAAGCCTTCGGTTATACCAGTCGCACCCGATGTTCAGCCAGAACAGCCACAGCCGGATACCCGGCAATCGCAGTCAGACAACCGCCAATCCCAATCGGGCAACACGCAGACCGGTACTGCAGACAGCGGACAAAGCACGACAGGCGGCGGTTCGGCCACCTCACAAAGCCAGCCGTTCAGTCAGCCTCAATCCCGGACACGGCAGAACAATTCTTCCGCTTACGACGATGTGCCGACTCTCCCCGGTCTTGACCTGTTCCAGACTGGACCCGGATTCGACCCGCAGGAGGAAGCCTTCTACCGCGAGATGCAGCGGCGCAAGAGAAAGAAACGCCGTGGCCCCAAACTTTAATTTGTCAAACTCAAAACACAAGAATTATTATGTCACAACAGGAAGATGACCTCAGGGCGTTGTCGAAAATCATGGATCTACTCCGTGGTCTGAGCATCGCCGTGTTGGTTGCAAACATTTACTGGTTCTGCCAGCCCCTTGTATCGGGCTGGGAGTTCCACCCGCAGACCATGAAGGTGCTTCGCGGACTTGATGATGCCGGGAGCCTGTTTCACAATCCGTGGAACGCAAAATGGTGGACACTATTATTATTGGCTCTTTCATGTTTCGGCACCAAAGGGGTCAAGAACGAGAAAATAAAATGGGGTCAGATATGGCTCATTATCTCAATAGGAGCCGTGCTGTTTTTCCTCAACTGGTGGATACTGGCTCTGCCGCTGCCGGTTGAAGCGGTGACGGGCTTGTATATCCTTACCATCGGCACGGGCTATGTCTGTCTTTTGATGGGCGGGCTGTGGATGAGCCGTCTGCTGAAGAATAACATGATGGATGACCGCTTCAACGAGGAAAACGAATCGTTCATGCAGGAGACCAAGCTGATGGAAAACGAGTTTTCCGTAAACCTCCCCACACGCTTTTATTATAAAAAGCGGTGGAACAAAGGCTGGATAAATGTTGTCAATCCGTTCAGGGCCTCGATAGTCCTCGGCACTCCCGGCTCCGGCAAGTCATTCGCGGTGGTCAACAACTTCATCAAACAGCAGATAGAAAAGGGCTTCGGTCTTTATGTGTATGACTACAAATTTCCTGATTTATCGCTGATTGCGTATAACCACATGCTCAACCATGCCGACAGTTACGGCAAGAATCCGCCCACGTTCTGCGTCATAAATTTCGATGATCCGGAACATTCACACAGGTGCAACCCGATACACCCGGATTTCATGTCGGATATTGCCGACGCATACGAGTCGGCATACACAATTATGATGAACCTGAACCGCACGTGGATTCAGAAACAGGGTGATTTTTTCGTGGAATCACCGATAGTGCTGTTCGCCGCAATCATCTGGTATCTCAAGTGCGCCCATAAGGCTGTATATTAATTGCTTAGTAGCATAAGTTAGGTTAGGGTTCTAGGCGTGTTAGCTCTGATATTTACTCAATTCACATCTGTTAAGGAGTAGACAACAATGTTTAACACGTTAAATAAACCTAATGTCATCCAACTTATCCCAACGGGAAACCCGAGGGGGAGTGTAGCATGTTGGAAAAGCCATAAGTCAACTAACTGCCATGTTGCGACTGAATGGCAAGACATAAAGACAGACACGAGGATGAAGCCTGTATTGGTTGAACAATAGTCCAGTGGCACACACCAGGGCCATGGCACAAGGCAGTTACCTCAAAACGCCATGTCGTGAGTATCCCAGCAAGATTTGTAGGTTGTTTGGGACTCTGAACCGACTCCGACACGTCTGCAATAAGCAGATTAACGGACGAAAGTTGCATCCGACAGTCTGTCGCGCTGCTAATGTACAATCTAAATGGGGATTACCTAACCCGAAACGCCAAAAGGCTATAGCCGCAGGGCTTGAAAATTCGGTATGGTAACGGAGCCTCCGTAGTAGTCCGAGCAAGTTAACGGCTTGCACATGGCAAAGGGAGGCAGTTACACCAACTCAATATCATTAAAGGAAAATGTGAAATACATTATGACAAGTCCAGCAATCATATTGAACAACTTAGTAAAGCATAGTAATATTTCGGGCTATAAGTTCGAACGGCTTTACCGTATTCTTTTCAATGAGCAGATGTTCTATCATGCCTATCAGAGAATTGCATCGAAGAAAGGCAACATGACACCCGGCACAGACGGCAAGACTGTTGACGGAATGAGCATCGAGCGCATCGAGGGGCTTATTGCATGTCTCCGAGATGAGACTTATAAGCCACATCCTGCCAAGAGAGTTTACATACCCAAGAAGAACGGAAAGAAACGCCCTCTCGGAATACCATCTTTTGAGGACAAATTAGTGCAGGAGGTCGTGAGAATGATACTCGAAGCAATCTATGAAGGTTACTTTGACTCCTCTTCTCACGGTTTCAGACCCCGCAGGAGCTGTCAGACTGCGCTGACAAGTATTCAGAATACATTTCTGGGCACAAAATGGTTTATAGAGGGAGACATCAAGGGCTTCTTCGACAACATAGACCACAATGTGCTGATAGAAACTCTGAGAGAGCGCATCAATGACGAACGCTTTCTTCGGCTCATCCGTAAATTTCTTAATGCAGGATATATCGAGGATTGGAAGTTCAACAACACATACAGTGGAACGCCACAAGGTGGCATCATCAGCCCAATACTGGCAAATATCTACCTTGACAAGTTCGACAAGTATATTGCAGAATACATCCAACGCTTCGATAAGGGCAATACTCGCCCGAAGAATAGGCAATACCGTATCTACTCAGACCGAAAGCGCAGGCTTCTTGCGAAACTCAATGCTGAGACCGACGCATCAAAACGGGAAGAAATGGCTGTAAGAGTAAAGGAATATTCCCGTCTGATGCTTGAATATCCAAGTGTGGATGAGATGTCACCGACATACAGGAGAATGAAATACATCAGGTATGCCGATGATTTTATCATCGGGGTGTGTGGCTCCAAAGCGGAATGTGACGTTATTAAAAAGGATATCGCCAAGTTCATGAAGGAAAAACTCAAACTTGAACTGTCTGACGAAAAGACTTTGATAACCAACGCCAAAGACAGAGCCGCATTTCTCGGATATGAAATCACAATACGTCAGTCTCAATCTACCAAACGAGATAAGAACGGAAAACTGAAGCGCATGTTTAACGGCAAGGTTGTACTTCTTTTGCCGAGAGACGTTGTGAGGAAACGGCTTCAATCTTATAATGCCATTACTGTAATCCAAGTTAATGGGAAAGAAGATTGGAAACCTAAGTCCCGTGGAGCAATGACCAATTGCAATCCCGAAGACATACTTGCTAAAGTCAACTCGGAAATCAGAGGATTTTACAACTACTACGCTGTGGCGCAGAATATTTCCACACTCGGAAAACGTTTTGGTTACGTTATGGCATACAGCTTTTACTGCACTCTTGCTCAAAAACTTAACATCAGTACCCCTAAAGTGATAAAGAAATATCGTGAGGGGAAAGACTGTGTGATAAGATATACAGATGCAAAAGGGCGAGAAAGATGCCGTATTCTTTATAACGAGGGTTTCAAAAAGAAAGAACCTATCACCGATGCTAAATGCGACAACCTGCCAAATCCGTTCGTAATTTCGACTCCGAGCCTGATTGAAAGGCTCAGGGCTGAAGTCTGTGAATTGTGTGGAGCAAAGGGTAAAACTGTCATGCATCATGTCAGAACACTCAAAACTCTAACGGAAAACACAGAATGGGAAAAGGTTATGTTGCAGATGCACAGAAAATCGTTGGCAGTGTGTCCTAATTGTTATGCGCATATACATGATAACTAAGTTGTGGTGTAATGGAGAGCCGTGTACATGGAGACGTGTAAGCACGGTTCGGGGGCAGGCTTTCGGAAACCTGCCGCAGCAATGCGGCAAGGCGTCGAGTGCCGAGCCTACAATATACGAGAACGGCAAATATTGCACCTTTCCCCATGCCATTGAATTCCTTTGCCGCCGGTATGAGGATATATTTCCTATCCTCACATCCTATACGGAGCTGGAAAACTACCTGTCGCCGTTTATGGATGCATGGCAGGGAGGCGCGGCGGAGCAGCTCATGGGACAGATTGCGTCGGCGAAAATCCCGCTGTCGCGTATGATTTCCCCTCAACTCTATTGGGTAATGACCGGCGATGATTTCACGCTCGACATCAACAACCCGAAAGAGCCGAAAATCCTGTGCGTTGGCAACAATCCTGACCGACAGAACATATATGGTGCGGCACTCGGACTGTATAACTCCCGTATTGTAAAAATCATAAACAAGAAAGGGATGCTCAAAAGCGGGTTATCATAGATGAATTGCCCACTATATATTTCAAGGGCCTCGACCAACTGATTGCCACCGCCCGAAGCAACCGTGTCGCCGTCTGTCTCGGCTTTCAGGATTTCTCCCAGCTCAAACGCGACTATGGCGACAAGGAGGCGGCGGTGGTGATGAATACCGTGGGTAACATCTTTTCCGGGCAGGTTGTCGGCGAGACTGCCAAGACCTTATCCGAGAGGTTCGGCAAGGTTCTCCAGCAGAGGCAGTCCATGAGCATCAACCGTCAGGATGTGAGCCACTCGATCAACACGCAGATGGATTCTCTTATTCCGGCGAGCAAGATTTCCACTCTGACGCAGGGAATGTTTGTCGGTGCCGTCAGCGACAACTTTGATGAGCGCATCGACCAGAAGATTTTTCATGCCGAGATTGTGGTGGATACCAAGAAAGTGGCAGCGGAGACAGCCGCCTATCAACCTATTCCGCTGATAACCGATTTCAAGGACGACACGCCTGACAAGTCAAAGATGAAAGCCACCATACAGCGCAACTACGACAAAGTGAAGCAGGATGTCAAGGATATTGTCAGGCTGGAGCTTGAACGCATCGCGGCCGACCCAAATCTCCGGCATCTGTTGCACATGAAACCGACATAGATATATAAAGGCAATCCCGACCATTCATCACGAGTGGCCGGGATTTGTTGTAAATTTCAAAACCCACAGAATCCATTTTCATAAACGCCGCTGTCGCAGAGGCACAAATGAAAAGCCTTTACGGATTCTCTGTTTATTTATGGAAGAGATTAAATATTTCTGGATGGATTAGTGGTTGGACATCGGTCTGAGGCGGTCAGTCCTCCTGATCCTGTTTTGACATGAAACTGTTTAGTCCGTCAATCAAGGTGTCCATGAAGTAGGTACGGCTGTTGCGCCCTCTCATCCTCATTTCCGAATATTTCTTGTAGATGTAGCTTTCGGTTATATCTACCTTGAAGATACGGGCGAGTCTGCCGATTATATCTTTCGCGCTGAGTTTGGTGCCGAAGCAGTTGGCGACCTTGAAGGCGTAGCCTAACTCTATAAGGTCGGTCTTGTTGGCTTTCCAGTCAAGTCCGAGACGGTCGAGCATATTTTCCTCGCTGACGGTTCGGAAATCTATTTCCTTGTAGTGGGATAAGGTCTGACGCACAAAGCACAGGGCTTTGTTGATGAATGACACGAGGGCGTCATTGACCTCTTTGCGTTGTGCCGCCGTCTGTAAGTGGCTTATCTCCACCTCCACAAAGAGTAATGCGCTTATCACGCAGCCTTTGTGTTGCTCCTTGTTGCACAACTCGCTGACCTGAAGCACAAACTCCTTATAGGCTATGTGCAGATTCTCTTTCTTCCCTTCGGTCAGCTTTCGGAAGAACTCGGTCTCGGTAAGTGAAAATATATTCATTTATCGGGCTGGTTTTAAGGGTTCAACATTATGTTTTTTGTTTCGTCCTTATAAACCGCAGGCCGTTATAAATGGATTACAACCGGAACTGTTAAAATGCGAATCGGCTGAGTATCAGTAGAAATGCAAGGTGGAACAGGTATTAAAATTAAGAAGGTTAAAATCTTATGTTGTATGAACTTGGGAAATGTGTATCAAATCGGTAAATCCAGAACAATAGAAAAAGCGCACATCCCCATAGTGATTGCCTTTGTCGGTTCTGGAATACCGTGGATAGTAATCGAGGATGTACGCTATGCAAGTGCATAGCGCAAGCATCACTTCGTCCTATCCAATGTCAATTTTCCAGATTCACAAAGGAACTCGGTGCTGTCTTACGTTATGTATCAGTCTAATGCGATTGGCTCTCCAATCGCTGATTTTCCTAATTTCACTACAAAATTAGAAATTTTTTGCGAATTATCAGGCGTTCACACGCCTTTTTATTTGATTCCGTACTGTCGGAGCTTGTAATCAAGCGTTGAACGGCCTATGCCTAACAGCCTTGCTGCTTGGGATTTATTCCCCTCAGCTTGTTGCAGGGCAGCGATGATTTTGGTTTTCTCCCTTTCCGGCTCCTGCAATCGCAGACTTGTGTCAGGTTCCGGCTCCGACTGGCTGAAATTCAGGTCGGATGCGGTTATGACATCATCTGATGTGTGGAAAGCGGCGAAAAGGATTACATCTTTCAGCTCCCTCACGTTGCCGGGCCACTGATGAAGTTTGATGGCTTTTGTTGCAGAGACATCGAGCCGTTTTTTATCCTGTTCCGTTTTATGGGCATAAAGGGTCAGAAAGTAATCCGACAAGGATTCTACATCTTCGGATACCTCTCTCAGCGGCGGTACGGCAATATCCACCTGCCTCAGAATATAAAAGAGGTTGGGGCGGAAAGTCTTTTCAGATACCATCTTCAGCAACTCCGGCTCTGCGGTGCATATCACCCGGACATCGGGATGCTCGTTTTCAAGAATGTGCAGTAGCACCGATTGTTTGTCAAACGACAGCAACTGCACATTTTTGATGATGATTGTTCCGCCATCGGCTTTCTGGAAATATCCTTCCATGCGGTTGTATATCTCACTGCGGAGCGTTGTCGGGTCATGCTGACCCACAAGTGCCGCGCCTCCCACTTCGATAACCGTGCATGGCTTCTGAGCGCGGGAACTGTGGAGGTAGATCTGCTTTGCAATCTGCTCCTTGCCTGTGCCACATTCTCCGAAAATGATGGTGTTGGCGTTAGTGGCGGCAATAGTCCTTATGGACTTTTCTATATGTCTGAACGCCTCGCTTTGCCGTGGGATAAGGTCATCGGTAAGCGTCAGCACCACCTTTTCCGGTCTGGCATACCTGCCGACAGTCTCGACAAGCTGCTTGTCTAATGCCGGACGCTGAACTATGTCAACTGCTCCCCAGCCTTTCATCACATCGGCTATCTCCAACGGATTCAGGTTATCCACTATGGCAATCACGGGGAATTGGTAACCCTCGCGCTTTTGCCAGTTAACTAACTCTTGCGCGGTGCCGTGGGCGAATTTCATCGCCGTTACCACGACTGCGCCGGGTGGCAATTTTGCCACCTCTTCTTTTGCAGCCTCCATTGTATCAACGGCTATCGGCTCGTATCCAACCCGCGTTAGCAGGCTCGACATAAGCCGACGGTCGGATTCGGAGGCATCTACAATAAGGATCTTGTTCATGTTTATAAATATTGCTTATCTACGACAAAGGCAGGTTTCCCTGCCTTTGCCTACATGAGTTTTTATGCCAATTACCTTCCTGTTGATATAAGATATTCTGTCTTTTTTATTTCATAAGTGGAATATGCCTCAGAATATCGGTCTTTACTCTGTTGAAAAAGTGTCTGGGCTTCGAGCAAATCACTCATAGTGGAAATGCCCGCTTTGTAGTAGTTTTCATTAAGACGGAGATTCTCGGCTGCCTGTTCAATTGATTTCTTTGCAAGTATAGCCTGTTGGTAGGCATTGCATAGATCATTTTGAGATTTACGCATCCTGATTACCAACTGTTCCTGCCCGTCGTTGAGTTGCGTTATGGCATTTTCACAGGCAAGTTTCTGTTTTTTCATCGAATGTGGAGCTTTCCATGAAATAGGGATTGAAACCGTTACAAGACCCATGAGTGAATTTTGCGACGGGCCCATGAAATTCTGGAACATATATCCGCCACTTATGGACACAGTAGGCAAAAATTCTCCGAGCGTTATTTTCTTCTGCAAGCGTGCAGCCTCAACGCTTTTGTCAAGCAGTCTGTATTCTGTCGTAGCCAAAATCGCATCACCGTGATTGACAAAAAGAGATTCCGGCGATTCAAGAGGATGTTCCATGTCGATTGCCAGTTCCAAAGAATCCGTATCCAAACCCATACATTGCGCCAGAAGCATTTTCAGAACACCAATATTGTTTTCCACATCAATATATGCGCTTCTATTATCATTAAGGCGAAGATTAACCTGTAATAAATCATTCGGCTTTGTAATGCCTGCTTTCACGGCATTGGCGACTTCGCGTTGTATAGTATCAAGAAGGCAACGGGCACTTTCAAGAGTATGCACTTTTTCTGTCAGAGCCACAATCTGCCAATAATATTGGTCAACGGTCAGTCTGACTTCATTGGCGGTCTGGATACGCTGTATTTCACTGATCTCAACTCCGAGTTTAGCCATCTTGTAGCCATTGAATATCCTTCCTCCGGCATATATGGGTAATGAAGCCATCGCATTCGCATACCACCCGCCGTCAAGCATCTCCATAGACTGAGGCCCCATATCCATTTTTATCATGTAATCGCTGGCTTTCATTCCACCGCCTCCGACCGACAATGAAGGAAAGAAATTGGCAAGTGCCTCTTTCTTTCCCTGCATGGCAGACAAGACATCGTTATTTGCCATTTTTATACGGGCATTGTGAGCCAATGCCATGTCGCGACATTCGCCAAGATTATATCTCTTTTGTGCCGATGCCGTTACTGCCAGCACCAGTGATATTATTAAAAGTAATTTTTTCATTTCTGTCTATGTATTTTCCAATAAATTACCGGAAGGACGGTTACAACGAGCATCAGCGCGCCGATTCCTCCGAAAAGGATAGTGATTCCGACGGGCTTCCACATGGCTGAGCCGGAGATTATCATCGGCACAACACCAACCGCGGTAGTTACCGTTGTAAGGAAAATCGGCACCATTCTCCGCTTGCCGGCCTCCAATGCCGCCTCGCGTGGAGTCTTGCCATTTTTCAATCCATCTTCAGCGTGTTCAAATATCAGGATTTCATTACGCATGATAAGCCCCATTAGAGTAATAAAGCCGAATATTGTTGTCAATCCCATTGTTGTCTGGGTTGAGAACAGACCGAACAGGGCTCCCGGCACAAATAAAAGTACGGCAAACATACATACCAGAGTCAGCGCGTAACTCTTGAAATTGAACAGCAAAAAGAAGAAGATAATAATCATGGCTATACCAAGCCCGGCACCGAGCTGTGGCAGGCTTTCATTATCATTTTCAATCTCTCCGCCGATTTCGGTAGTCACACCTTGCGGCAGACGTATGTTCTCACTGACATATTTTTGCAAATCAGGCACGATTTCTTCTGCCATCATTGTGCGTGGCAGTTCAGCCGTTACTGTCAGGCATCTCACACCATTACGGTGGACTATTTTCGATTCGCTCCATTTTGGGGAAACCTGAGCAATTTGCCTTAAAGGTACTGTCTTCGCCGAGGTCATCGGCCGGACAGGCAAATTGTCGAATTTGTCAAAATCGGCATTGCCCCAGCTATTGTCCTTGAGAACCACCGGCAATCCATAATCGTCCTCCCAAATTGTGGTCACAAAACGGTCATTTGTATGCGACATAAGTTGCAGCGACGTGGTCTGACGGTTCAACCCCAGACGGGATGCCGCTTTTTCATCAAGCGTTACCTCCACAACCGGTTCAGGCTGCTCAAAGTCGGTGCGAACCCAAAGTAAATCCGGGTTCTGACGCATATACTGCATCAGATGGTCTGCGGCATAGTGCAGGGAATCAGGATTATCACCGTAAAAACGGAATTCCAATGCTTGAAACACTTGCGAATCAAGCTGTTTGAACTTAACAAAAGCATTTGGGAAAGCCTCCGACAGTTTTTCAGTGTATTCATCCACAAGTTCAACTGTTGCATCATTGGATGTAGTGTTTACAATAAACTGCGCGAAATTCTTTCCACCCTGTTTCGGAGTATAGGAGGCTTGAAAACGAGGGGAAGCACACCCTTTGAACGATGTTATTGCCTTGACCCTCTCATCTTTGCTCAATACATTATAAACGGAATCAGTCACAGCCACTGTTTCCGCCAGCCCGGTTCCTTTAGGCAGATATATTTCGACCGCAAACTGGTCCCGTTCCGAACAAGACATCATTCTCTTCTTTATTCCTCCGGCGAAGAAAAGCGTCGACAGCATCAGGGCGGCTGCAATTCCGAGCGTCAGCCACGCATGGGCGAATACCCATTCAAGAAGTCTGTCATATGCCTGCTGAACATAGTCTGTGATTGTTTTCTTTCCCTCCTTGCGGTTCTTTTTCTTAATTAGAATAACCGCGAGAACAGGCACGACAACCATAGCGACAAAGAGTGAGGTCATCAGGTTTATTGCTATCGTAATCGGGAAGTCATGCAAAAAATCTCCTTTCTGGCCGGTGCAGGTAATCAGAAGCGGGAAGAAAATAGCGCTGATGCAGGCTGTGGCCAGAAGCATGGCAAGAAAATACTCCGACACGCTTTTACAGGCTGCGTGCCAACGGCTGTAACCTTTATTGAGGTATTCAAGATAACCGTCAATTACAATGACCGAGTCGTCCACCACCATGCCAAGCACTACAATCATCGCGGCAAGCGTTATGGTATTCAACGGTATGCCCACAAGATACATGATGCCCAATGATATGAATGTAGTCACCGGAATGGCTGTGGAGGCTACAAGTGCAGAGCTTATCGGAAACAGAATCATCATCATCAGAATGATTACAGCCATTGATATGAACAGGTCGCGGAGAAAAGAATTGACACTGGCGTTTACAACTCCGGCCTGATCGCTTATGCAGTCAATAACCACATCTTCCGGCAATGATGTCGCCTTTATTTCAGCAAGCATCTTTTCAACATCTTTGCCATATTGCACGATATTGTTTCCCGCAAGCATCTCCATCGAGATTATGACACAGCGGTTGCCATTGTATTCTATATAGCCCCCGGTCTGGTCATATCCACGGGTCACAGATGCGATATCCCTTATTCTGACCACATGATTGCCGCCATCGCTGTATATTATCTGATCCGCTATTTCATCTTCGCCTTTTAATGATGGGCTTACATGGATAGGGGTATCGTTGCTCCAACCTCCAAGACTGCCGCTGACAGTCGTAATTCCCTGTCCTGACAACACATCTATAATTACCTGCGGGCTAATCCCGTATTCTGAAAGACGGTTGTAATCCACGTTTATCACAATCTGTTCTTTTAGATTGCCCAAAACTCTCACGTTGGAGACCGACGGTAGTTGTCTCAACCTGTCGCCGATATGTTCACAGTATTTGTCAAGCTCCCGATAGCTCCGGCTGTCGCTTTCCACCGCGACCAGCAATGCCGAAGTATCTCCGAACTCATCATTTACAACCACATCCACCACTCCTTTGGGCAATGAGGATTTGAAACTGTTGAGTCCGTGCTTTATCTTGCTCCACACCTCATCCTTGTTGGATACATCGTCATTCAGTTCAACCATTACGCTGCAAAGCCCGTTCTGGCTGGTGCTGACGGTCTTAGCCCTGTTGACCTCCTTGAATGTGAACAAATATCTTTCAAGAGGCTTTACCAATTGTTCCTCCACTTCCTCGCTTGTAGCACCGGGATATATCCCTACAACAACCCCTGTCCGCAGAGTAAAATCGGGAAATTCCGCTTTGGGCATTTTGTCCAGCCCATAAATACCCAGAATTGCCATAAGACCGACAATCAGGAGTGTGATGCGATAGTTGTGCATCAGCCATGCCACCCATCTGCTGTTCTTTTCTTTCTTCATAATGTGATGACTTTGCTTCCCTCGCTTAGTTTTTGCATACCGCGGACTATCAAGGAATCATTCTCGTTGATGCCGGATATTATTTCTATTCTCGAACCGTACGTCCTCCCGGTATTGACATCGAATCTTTTGGCAACGCCATCCTTTTTTATCCAGACATACAATGTCTCACCGGCACCTTTCATAATTGCTGTCACCGGCACGGTCAAGACATTCGGACAATTATTCTGGAATATCACTTCGCATAACATTCCGGGCAAAATTTCATGAGAGGGATTGTCAACCTCAATGCTGACGCTGTAAGTGTGTGTCATTAAATCACTTTGCACGTTCTTAGCTATCCGGCCGCCAAGAAATTTTCTTTTGTCGAGTGCATCTACGGTTATTGTTGACGGGGTGTCAGACTTAATGTCGCCTATTTCTTTTTCAGGAACGGAAACATTTACTTTTACCGTGTTTATATCCACTATCGTGACAATAGGCTGCCCCGGCATTACAGTTTCTCCAGCCTGAACCATCTTTTGCCCGATCGTGCCGTTCACGGGCGAATAAAGCCGGCAATCGTTAAGGTTTTTATTTGCGATGTCATACGCTGCCTGGGCCTGTGCAAGTTTGCTTTGCGCCTCAACCCATTGTATTTCAGGCAGACTGTTTGTGTCGTGCAAAAACTTCATGCGGTCGTAGGCATCACGGGCTTGCGCCAATACTGCTTCTGCCGACTTGAGAGCTTTCCGCATCGTTGATGGATCAATTTCTGCCAGAAGCTGACCCTTGCGGACTCCCTGCCCTTCATTTACCGTCACCTTCAATATGGTTCCGGCTGTCGGAAAACTTACTGCCGAGGTACTGGCAGCTTCGGCCTGTCCGACAAATGTCGTTGTCAAAC
>OMDW01000233.1_pt1 | contig 15235 bp, 13 predicted proteins | sample 1673661 | NCBI WGS metagenome assembly OMDW01 (sample SAMEA103958118, study PRJEB25191) | human gut metagenome
CGTCCGTCTATGACTACGACGCCTGCCGCGCACTGTGGCAGCGCGTTTCGCCGTCGGAGGATCCATATCCCGCGGCGGAAGAGATGGCCACGCAGAGCGGAGAACTTTCGCTCCCAGGGGCGGAGGGGGATCCCTGCTGCATGGGAACGGAGGCGGCGGATTCCGTCGAGGTGCTGCAAGGCTTTCTGCGCGAGGAACTGGGCGACGCGCAGGTCTACGCCTATCTTGCCGCAAACCTGCCGCGGCGCGAGACCGCGCGCCTTTTCCGCGCGCTCAGCGAGGAGGAAAAGCGCCATGCGCGCGACCTTGCTGCCGCGATCTACCTGATCACCGGAAAGCCCTACTGCCCGCGCGTATGCGTTGAAAGACCGGATATGGGCGATCTCTGCGCGCTGCTGCGCGCCCTTTACCACGGTGAGGCCTGCGCGGGCTACAACTACGCCCGCGCAGGGGAGGAGACACTGGACCTGTGCCTCAGCAAGCTGTTTGCGGCGATGAGCGCGGACGAATACCGCCACGCAGAGCTCTTGATGAAGCTCCTCGGGCGGAAGATGAACGTCTGACGGGCAGAAAAAAGCGGAGCAGGAGAAATCCTGCTCCGCTTTGCTGTGCTTGGGTCATTCGATCGAGATGATATAGTAATAGACCGGCTGGCCGCCGCAGATCAGATTGACCTCGGCATCCGGGCACTTGCGGGTGAAGGCGTCGCACGCCTTGCGCGCGTCCTCTTCATTCACATCCTCGCCGTAGAAGACGGTGATGAACTCCGCTTCGCGGGACGCTGCCTCGTCGGAGAGCCCGTCGAGCAGCGCGGAGACGTCGCGGTCGGTGCCGAGCAGCTTGCCGTCCAGAAGTGCCAGATAATCGCCCTCGTGGATGTCGAAGCCGTCAAAATCGGAATTGCGCGCGGCGTAGGTGATCTGCGCGGTGGAGACGCACTGCGCGGCGTCCGTCATCGCCTTGGCGATGGCGTCTGCGTCGCTCATGTCGGGATCGACGGCCATCATCGCGCTCACGCCCTGCGGGATGGAGGCGGTTGGGATGACCACGACGGTCTTCTCCGTCAGGCCGATGCACTGCTGTGCGGCCATGATGATGTTCTTGTTGTTCGGCAGCACGAAAACGGTGTGCGCGGGGACCTTTTTGATCTCCTTGAGGATGCTCTCGGTCGAGGGATTCATAGTTTGTCCGCCGCTGATGACGCCGTCGGCGCCAAGGTCGGTGAAGACGTTCGCAAGGCCCTCACCCGCGCAGACCGCGAGGAAGCCAAAGTCCTTTTCGGGCTCGGCTTCACCGGCATTTTCGTGCTCGGCGGCTTCGAGCTCCTGCTCGATGGCCTCAAGGTCGTCGGTGGACTGGGCCTTGCCGCCCGCGGCAAGCTGCTGGGCCTGCGTGCGCATGTTCTCGATCTTCGCAAGCTCGAGCGTGCCGTACTTCTGCGCCTCGGTCAGCGCCTCGCCCGGAATGTCGGTGTGAACGTGGACTTTGAAAGCCTCGTCGTCCTCGCCGATGACGAGCGAATCGCCGATGCCGTCGAGGAAGCGGCGGAACGGCTCAATGCTGCGTCCGCTCTTGCGGACGATGAACACGGTGTCGAACGTGAAGGTGATGTCCTCTTCGTTGAGCATGGCAAAATCGGCCTTCTCCTGTGCATTCTCTTCGGTGAGCTCGGGGCGCTCCTCGCCGCGCAGGGCGCTGAGCATACCGCCGAGAATCAGCAGGAAGCCCTTGCCGCCCGCGTCGACGACGCCGGCCTTTTTGAGAACGGGGTTCATGTCAGTCGTCTGCGCGAGCGTGATCTCGCCCTGGGCGATGGCCTGCTCGATGACGTACTCGACGCTGTTGTGCTCCTCGGCCGCGTTCACGGCGCGCTCGGCAGCGAGACGCGAAACGGTCAGGATCGTGCCCTCGGCGGGCTTCATCACGGCGTTATACGCCGCGGCGACACCCTCCTGAAGCGCGGCGGCAAACGCCGCGCCGTCGGCCTCCTTGCAGCCCTTGAGCTCCTTGGCGATGCCGCGGAAGAGAAGCGACAGAATGACGCCGGAGTTGCCGCGCGCGCCGCGCAGCAGCGCGGACGCCGTGACAGAGGCGGCCTGATCGACCGTCGCGGGCTCGATCTTCTTGAGCTCCTGCGCCGCGGTCTGGATGGTAAGACTCATGTTCGTGCCCGTGTCGCCGTCGGGAACGGGGAATACATTCAAATCATTGATAGCTTGCTGTGCCTGTGCGATGGAGACGGTGCCGAAGAGCAGCATCTCCTTGAACATGGCACCATTGATGGTATCGTGCATAGGATGATGTCCTCCTCGGTTTTTACAGATTCATGCTGTCGACGCAAACGTCGATGCTGCGGATGCTTGCGCCGGTGTTTTCGCTGACCATATAGCGCACCTGATTGATGATGGAGCGGCAGACGGCGGCGATGTTCACGCCGTGCTCCACAACGATGTGCAGCTCGATGGAAATGTCCCCTTCTTCGTGGGGAATGATGCGCACGCCCTTGCTCATCGCCTCGCGGCGCAGCAGGTGGACGAGCCCGTCGGTCATCGAGCGGTAGGCCATGCCCTTGACGCCAAAGCAGTTGATGACAGCGGTGCCGACAATGTCCGTGTAGACGCTGGTGCTGACATTGACGCTTCCGTTTTCATTTTCGTGACGGATCATAGATGCAACCTCCAATTTTCAGTACGTATTTTGACAAAGGGGAGCTACAAGCGCCTTAAACCATGCTGTCTTCCCAGCAGTCGGGGGCGGTCAGACCCATCATCTTGACAATGGTGGGCGCCACATTGGCAAGGCCGTAGTGGCCGTCCTTGATGACCCAGGTGTGGTCGGGGTCGTAGATGATGAAGGGAACGGGGTTCAGGGAATGCGCCGTGCGGACGGAGGTCTTTCCCTTCTTGGTCTCGGTCATCTGGTCGGCGTTGCCGTGGTCGGCGGTGATCAGGACGGTGTAGCCGTACTTGTCGGCAGCCTCCACAATGGCGGCCACGCTCTTGTCCACGCACTCCATGGCGTAAACCACCGCGTCAAACACGCCGGTGTGGCCAACCATGTCGCCGTTGGGGAAGTTGCAGCGCAGGAACTGGAACTTCTTGGATGCCATGTTCTCCACCATCTTTTCGGTGATCTCCTTGGACTTCATGGCAGGCGCCTTCTCGAAGGGGATCACATCGGAGGGAACTTCCTCGTAGACTTCCAGATTCTCGTCCACCTTGCCGGAACGGTTGCCGTTCCAGAAATAGGTCACATGGCCGTACTTCTGGGTCTCGGACAGGGCGTACTCATGGATTCCGGCGGCGCACAGCACCTCGGTCAGGGTGTGCTTGATGACGGGGGGCTGCACCAGATAATGCTGGGGGATCTTCAGGTCGCCGTCGTACTGGAGCATACCGGCAAACTTCACGCCGGTGTAGTCGCCCCGGTCGAAGTGGTCAAAGTCCTTGCGGTCAAAGGCCAGAGAGATCTCCTGCGCCCGGTCGCCCCGGAAGTTGAAGAGGATGACGCTGTCGCCGTTGGCGATCTTCGCCACAGGCTCGCCGCTCCGCTCGATCACGAAAGCGGGCAGATCCTGATCGATGCAGCCGGTCTCGGCGCGGTAGGTCTCGATAGCCGCCTTGGCAGAGGGGAATCTTCTGCCGATTGCCTGGACGTGGGTGCGCCAGCCCTGCTCTACCATCGGCCAGTTGGCCTCGTAGCGGTCCATGGTGATCTGCATACGGCCGCCGCCGGAGGCGATGGCGTAATCGCAGCCCTCGGTGTTCAGCTCGGCGAGAACCTTCTCCAGCATATCCACATACTCCAGCGCGGAGGTGGCGGGCACGTCACGGCCGTCCAGAAGGATGTGGCAGTAGACCTTCTTCACGCCCTCGGCATGGGCTTCCCGCAGCATGGCAATGAGGTGATGGATGTTGGAATGGACGTTGCCGTCGGACAGCAGGCCCAGAAAATGCAGCGCCTTGCCGGAAACGGCGTTGGCGATCAGGTCTTTCCAGGTCTCGGATGCATAGAGCGTGCCGTTCTCGATGGACTCGCCGACCAGCTTCGCGCCCTGAGAGTAGATCTGGCCGCAGCCCAGCGCGTTGTGGCCGACCTCGGAGTTGCCCATATCATCGTCAGTGGGCAGACCGACGGCGGTGCCGTGGGCTTTCAGGTAAGTATGGGGGCAGGTGGCAAGCAGATGATCCAGCGTGGGGGTCTTAGCGACCGCGACCGCGTCGCCGCTGCCGCCGTCACCCTTGCCGACGCCGTCCATGATAACAAGAACAATGGGTTTTTCCATAATAAATCCCTCCAGAAAAAGAGCTATTCATACAAGTTTGCATTCTATTGGATTTTACTATTTTACATCATTTTTGCCGAACTTACAACCACTTTTTTAATTTTTCCGTAACGCCCAAAAAACTTCCGGAAAAACCAAAAAATGAGTGATTTTTCCGGAAGTTGTTAAATATGTTTTAACGGATTGTTCCCATGCTCAGACGTGGACGCTCAGTCGTCGTAGTCCTCGTCCCGTTTTCTTCTGTAAATGAGCAGACCGATGAGCAGCAGACTCAGCGTTCCGGAGACGATGAGAACGCCGATGAGGATACCGATTACCGGAGAGCTGTCCTTCTGTCCCTCGGGCAGCGTCGGGGGAACCGTTTGCTGCGTGGGAAGGGTCTCCGGTGCCTGAGTCGCCTGCGTCGTTTCGGGAACCGTGGGCGGCTGGGTGGTGGGGACGGTGGGCGGCTCGGTCGCCGGCTGGGTAGTGGGCGGCGCCGTCGGCTCCGTTGGCCGGGAGGTTACCTGGACTTCGCCCTCAAAATGATAGGGGTCGGAGCCGTTGGCAGTCAGCACCTGCAGGCGGCCGTGGAAATTGGTTTCCAGTTCCTCCACGTACTCGCTGGGCCAGATGTTGTTCACCGGGCAGTAGATGGTGATATTGTTGCCGTTCCACAGGCAGTTGGCGTTGAAGGAGGGCATACCGCCGCTGCAATAGACCTCCGTCAGATTGGTGCAGCCCTCAAAAGAGCTTGCGCCGAACCGGCGGAAGGATGCCGGGAGGGATATCTTCGTCAGCCCCTCGCAGCCCTGAAAGGCGCTTGCGCCGATCTCCTTCAGGGAATTGCCGAAATCCACCGCCGTCAGGTTTTTGTAATCCGTGAACGCCCCCGCGCCCACGCTGGTCACGCCGCCGGTGAGTACGACGGTATGAATCTGATCCGCGCTGCCCGACCATGGCGCGCCGCCTTCAAAGTCCTTCATGGCGCCGCTGCCGGAAACGGTCAGGGTGCTGCCGTCCAGCGACCACGAAAGTCCGTCGCCGCAGCTCTCCACGGGTGGGTCCGTTTCCGTGGCAAAGCCCCGGGGGGCAAGGAGCGTCAGCAGCATACAGGCCGCCAGAATGTGCAAAACAAATCGCTTCTTCATATGTATGTACTTCCTTTCTGTAGCTTCGACTTCATCATACCAAATCCGTCATGAGAAAATTGTCAAAAAGCGGCTCTGAACAGGCTCAGAGCCGCCTACGGGTTTCCTAAGATTCATCCTCCACCCGGCAGATGTCCGCGCCCAGCGCCCGGAGCTTCTCCACCAGATTCTCATAGCCCCGTTCAATGAAATGAATGTGCTCCACAAAGGTGGTGCCTCTGGCCGCAAGACCCGCAATGACCAGCGCCGCGCCTGCCCGCAGATCGTGGGCAAAAACGGTGCTGCCCGTGAGGTGGTCCACGCCGGTGACCGTCGCCGTCTTTCCGCTGATGCGAATGCTGGCGCCCATGCTTTCCAGCTCGGTGCAGTAGCCGAAGAACCGGGTCTCATACACGCTTTCCGTCAGGCGGCTGGTTCCTCCCGCCAGCGCCATACACACGCAGACCTGCGCCTGCATATCCGTGGGGAAGCCGGGGTAGGGACGAGTCTTGACCGTGGTCTGCCGCAGTTTTCCCGTGCGCATGATGCGGATGGAATCGTCATAATTGATGACCTTCGCGCCCATTTCCTGAAGCTTGCTGGTGATGCACTCCATGTGCTTGGGGATCACGTTCTGCACCAGCACGTTGCCGCCCACCGCCGTGACCGCTGCCAGGTAGGTTCCCGCCTCGATCTGGTCGGGGATGATGGCGTAGGTGCCGCCCCGCAGGGCATTGACGCCCCGGATCTTGACGGTATCCGTACCCGCGCCGGTGATCCGCGCGCCCATGGTGTTCAGGAAGTTGGCCAGATCCACGATGTGCGGCTCCTTCGCCGCGTTTTCGATGATGGTCTGACCGGGCAGCAGGGTCGCCGCCAGCATGATATTGACGGTCGCGCCCACGGACGCCATGTCCAGACTGATCCGTCCGCCATGCAGTCCCTCCTGACCGGGGGTCAGAGCGACATATTCTTCCGTCTCGTCAACGTCTGCGCCCAGCGCCAGAAAGCCTTTGATATGCTGGTCAATGGGGCGGGAGGCAAAATTGCAGCCGCCGGGCAGCGCCACATGAGCTCTGCCGAACCGCCCCAGCAGCGCACCCATCAGATAATAGCTGGCACGCATTCTGCGGACGAGCTGCTGATCCGGCTCGCTGCAATGAATGTCCGCGCAGTCGATCTCCACCACGCCGGGTTCCGGGGTAACGATCTTCGCACCCATCCCGTCGAGAATACTCATCAGAATTCGGACATCGGAAATATTGGGAACATTCTCGATCCGGCACTTGCCGCTGACCAGCAGAGCCGCGGGCAGGATCGCCACGGCCGCGTTCTTCGCGCCGCTGATCGTGACGGTACCGTTCAGGGGATGACCGCCGTTAATTTCATATCTTGCCAAGGAATATCCTCTCCTTGTGATTGGATTCGTCAATCGTCATACATGGGCTAGGGTATTATATCATACATAGCGAATCTTGTAAAGTACCATTGCCGGAGGGAACACTTCCGGGAAACACAGGAATTTTTCCGCTGAAAATCCCGTTATTTACCGCCGCAATCCCTTCGGATAGTGATTTTTCAGCACTCGTCCGTCGCCTTTTCCCCAGCCGATGGAATAGCCGCCCGCCGAGACGAGGCACCAGCCCTTCTGCATGGACGGCACCACGTCTCCCCGGAGATAAGCGCTTATCTCCCCGGAGTCCGCCGGGTAATCCTGTTGGTTTTCGCAGGTCTTCAGCCACAGCGCCAGGGCGTGGGCAGGCTCAAAGCGGTCTTTTTTCACCGTTCCCAGCTCCAGTCCGGGGCGGAGGACTTTCAGCTTTCGGATGTCCGGCATATCGGGCGGCGCCCAGTACAGGGTGTCTCCGAAGGTGGCCGCCTTCCCGTCGGGCAGGCGGATGCCAAGGCTGGCCGCAAAGGGCTGCCATGTTTTCGGAAGTTTTTCCCCGGCGGGAATCACGGTACTTTCTTCGCTGCCTTCCATCTTACGCAGCACGGCGGCAAAATGTCCCTCCCCCAGCAGCTTATGGGGCCACAGGCGGACGCTCCCGTTTTCCCCGGCCTCGAACCATGGCGCGTCCACGGTTTCCGGGGCAAATTCGGGATGGTTTTCCAAGAACCGCGCCACCGCCTGCTCGTCCTCCTCCGGGGAAAAGGTGCAGGTGGAGTACACCAGATGCCCGCCGGGGCGAATCAGCGCCGCGGCGGAACTCAGAATTTCCGCCTGCCGCCGGGCGCACATCTCCACGGTCTCCTGACTCCAGTCCGTGACGGCGGCTTCCTCTTTCCGGAACATTCCCTCTCCGGAACAGGGCGCGTCCACCAGCACCCGGTCAAAGAAACCGGCAAACCGCTGCGCCAGCGTGGCCGGATGCTCGTTGGTCACCAGTGCGTTAGAAACGGCCATGCGCTCAATGTTCCGGGATAGAATTTTCGCCCGCTTGGGGTTGATCTCATTGCAGAGCAAAAAGCCCCGCCCCATCATCCGTCCGGCGATCTGGGTGGTCTTGCCGCCGGGCGCGGCGCACAGGTCGCAGACCCGCTCGCCGGGTTGGGGATCGAGCAAGGCCACCGGCGCCATGGCGCTGGCTTCCTGAAGGTAGTAGACGCCCGCCTCATGAAAAACGTGCAGGCCGGGTCGGGCGTCAGGGTCGTAATAGTACCCCATCGGCTCCCATGGCACCGGCTGTCCCACGAAGGGCAGCGGCGGAATTTCCCCCTTCAGGGGATTGAACCGCAGCGCCACCGCCCGGGAGCGGTTCAGGCTGTCAAGGTAGCGCTCATATTCATCTCCAAGCTGGCGCTTCATGCGCTCCAAAAAGGCTTCCGGCAGCATACGTTACCTCCAAAATCACAACTGCGCCCTATTATAGCACATCCCAAGGCATTTTTCCACCACAAAGCGCAAAATACCGGCGCGGCAGAATTGCCGCGCCGGTATTTTGCGTTAAAAGTGCCGGTTGTCGTTGTGGGTATTGAACGCGCCTTCAAAGCCGATGATCAGGCCGCCCACCTCCGCATAGTAGCTGCACAGCGCCGTCGTCGGCTCCAGCATGAAGCGGGCATGGGGGAACTCGGCCAGCAGCGCTTCCCGGAAATCCGCCGCCGCTTCCTCTGCAAAGCAGTGGGCGACGCGGATATATCCGCCGTCCCGGAAGCCCCGCTCTTTTACCATATCCACCAGCATCTGGGTGGTTTTTCTCAGTCCTCTGGGCTTATGCACCGGGGCGACCTGACCGCCCTTGGCCTCTCCCGCCACCCGGATGCCCAGCATTCCGGCGATCTTCGCCACGGCGATATTCACCCGCCCGTTTCTGGCGAGGTTGTTCATGGATTCCAGACAGAAAAGGGTGTGCAGATGGTTGTGATAATCCAGCACCTTTTCCTTCGTGGTCTCGAAATCGTCACCCGCGTCCTCGCACTGACGGATTTTCTCCGCCAGCATCATCATTTCCGGTCCCGTTGCCAGAGAATCAAAGATGAACACCTTTCTGGCCGGATGCTCGGCCATGTACGTATCGGCAGCGTGTCTGGCCGCGTTGTAGCTGCCCGACAGGTGCTTGGAAATGGTGATGCCGAAAACTTCCTCAGCGTCACCGAATGCTTCCAGCCACTCCCCCACGTTGGGGCAGGAGGAGCCGGACTTTCCCTTATATTGCTTCAGATCCTCCACCATCTGCGCCACGTCCAGATGGGCGTCGTCCACATATTCCCGTTCCGCCACGATCTTCATGGGAACGGATGCAAACGTGCCGTCCTCCCCGGAGACGATGTTGCAGGCAGAATCCGCTACAATTTTGTATTTCATACTGATCCCTCGATTACTAATCATCGGTTTTTTAATAACCGATGCTATTGTATCAATAACCGATGAAGATGTCAAGATAATCTTAAGATAAGATTTTGAGATTGACTTTTTCTTAGCTTTACGGTATAATACCACCGGTGATATGGATGAAACAGGAAATCAAACAGCAGATCGGCCAGTCCGTTCAGGACTTCCGTCTGCCCCGTTATCAGGAGATTCCCGACGTGGGTCTGTATCTGGAACAGGCCACCAAATATATCTGCCGCTACCTGTCCCCCATTCTGGAAACGCCCCTCACGGCGTCCATGATCAGCAACTACGTCAAGCGGGGGCTGCTGTCCAGCCCGGTGAGGAAGCAGTACAGCCGGGATCAGGTGGCGTATCTTTTCTTCATCGCCGTGGCGAAGAACGTCCTGTCCCTGGACGCGCTGGCCTGCTTTCTGCGGCTTCAGGAACGCACCTATCCGCTGGAAAAAGCCTATGATTACTTCTGCCGGGAGCTGGAAAATCTCCTGCTGTTCCAGTTTGAGGTCAGGGAGACCATTGAATCCTCCGACGAGGATTCCTCCGACGAAAAGCGGCTGCTCTACAGCTGCACGGCGGCGGTGGTGCAGAAGGTGTACATGGAAAAATGGCTGGAAGCCGTCGCAGCGGAAGAAGTATGATAAATATGGAAGCGGTATCCCGGCGCATGAAGGGATACCGCTTTTTCGTTTCTCTGAGTGCAAATTCCTTTCCGGAAAGATTGACTTTTCCGGTTGTTTGTGGGATAATAGGACAGCTAAATCAGAAAACACCAGATATAAGAGAGGTTTTCATCCATGATGCAATCCAGAACCCATAACTGCGGCGAGCTGCGTCTTTCCGACGCGGGCAAGTCCGTTACCATCGTTGGCTGGCTGGAGAATGTCCGGGAGGTTGGCGCGAACTTCGCGTTCTGCGTCCTGCGGGATTTCTACGGCACCACGCAGGTGGTCATTGAAAATGAAGAGATGATGAAGCTCATCAAGCCCATCAACAAGGAGTCCACCATCTCCGTCACCGGCACCGTCCGGGAGCGGGAGAGCAAGAACCCCAAGCTCCCCACCGGCGAGATCGAGGTCGTCCCTGAGAAGATCGAGGTGCTGGGCAAGTGCATTCACAACCAGCTGCCCTTCGAGATCAACAAGAGCAAGGACGCCGACGAGAACACCCGGCTCAAATACCGCTTCCTTGACCTGCGCAACCCTGCCGTGAAGTCCAACATCGTCCTGCGCTGCCAGGTGGTGGCCGAGCTGCGGCGGCTGATGACCGAGAAGGGATTTTTGGAGATCACCACCCCCATCCTCACCGCTTCCTCCCCCGAGGGCGCCCGGGACTACCTGGTTCCCGCCCGGAACCACCCCGGCAAGTTCTACGCTCTGCCTCAGGCGCCCCAGCAGTTCAAGCAGCTGCTGATGACCTCCGGCTTTGACCGTTACTTCCAGATTGCCCCCTGCTTCCGGGACGAGGACGCCCGCGCCGACCGCACCCCCGGCGAATTCTATCAGCTGGATATGGAAATGGCCTTCGCCAGTCAGGCGGACGTGCTGAGCGTATTGGAAGATGTGCTGGTGCCCGTGTTCCACAAGTTCGGCAAGTACGAGCGGGTCTCCGCCGCCCCCTTCCGCCACATTCCTTATAATGAGGCCATGGAACGCTACGGTTCCGACAAGCCCGATCTGCGTATCGATCTGGAAATTCAGGACATCACCGCTGAGGTGCAGGGCTGCGGCTTCACCCCCTTCGAGGGCGCGACCGTCAAGGCTGTCGCCGTGGACAACTTCACGCAGGCGAGGAAGTGGATCGACAAGCTGCTGGCCGACGTGGAAGTCCAGACCGGCAGCAAAGCCTGCTGGGTGAAGGTGGACGAAAACGGAAATCTCACCGGCGGCGTTTCCAAGTTCCTGACGGATTGCAAGGATGCGCTGACCGCCAAGCTGAACCTGAAGCCCGGCAGCTTCGTCTGCATGGCGGCGGGCAAGAAAGCCGTCGCCCAGAAGACCGCCGGTGTCATTCGTACCATGCTCGGCAAGCGGATTCCCGGTCACTTTGACGAGGAGCAATACGCTCTGTGCTGGATCGTGGACTTCCCCATGTACGAGATCGGTGAGGAATCCGGCGCTCTGGAATTCTGCCACAACCCCTTCTCCATGCCTCAGGGCGGCCTGAAGGCGCTGGAGGATGCCGAGGGCGATATGGACAAGCTGCTGGCCATCAAGGCCGACCAGTATGACCTTGTGGTCAACGGCTACGAGTCCGCCTCCGGCGCCGTGCGGAACCACGACCCGGAGATCATGGTCAAGGCTTTCGAGATGGTGGGTTTGGGCGAGGCCGACGTCAAGGCCAAGTTCCCCGCCATGTACAACGCCTTCACCTACGGCGCGCCCCCGCACGCGGGCGCCGCTCCCGGTGTTGACCGTCTGATCATGCTGCTCACCGGCGAAGAGTCCATCCGGGAGGTCATTACCTTCCCCATGAACAAGAACGCCCAGGATCTGATGATGGGCGCGCCCACCACCGTGGACAAGAGCCAGCTGGACACCGTTCACATCGCGGTGCTGGAAGAAGAGTAAATTGCTGCGCCCCGTCGAGGTTTCCCGGCGGGGCGCGTATTCTTACAAAGTTTTTTGAATTTTGCAACCAAGTCAGAAATTTGTCGAGATATCTATTGATAGGAGGGAGTGACGCAAATGGAAGACGAACAGATCGTCACACTGTACTGGGATCGGGATGAGACCGCCATTCAGGAGACCCAGACCAAATATGACCGCTACCTGACCAAAATTGCCTGCAACATCCTCGCGGACATGGAGGACAGCCGGGAGAGCGTCAACGATACATACCTCGCCGCCTGGAATTCCATACCGCCCCAGCGGCCGTCGGTGCTTTCCGCGTATCTTGCCAAGCTCACCCGGCGCATTTCCATCGACCGCTTCCGCTACCGCACCCGGGACAAGCGGCGGGGCTCCCAGTATGCCCTGTCCCTGTCCGAGCTGGACGACTGCGTGTCCGGGGGCAACACCACCGAGGAGATCATCAACGTCAGGCTGCTGGCCGACACCATCGGCATTTACCTGCGGCTGCAAAGCGAAGAGGCCCGGAACGCTTTCATCGGGCGGTACTATTACCTCGACTCGCTGAAGGAGGTCGCGGCCTACTGCGGCATGTCGGAAAGCAAATGCAAGAGCCTGCTCTACCGCACCCGGGTAGGGCTGAAGGAATACTTGGAAAAGGAGGGCTTTAGCGTATGACTTCCGAAAAACTTCATGACGCGCTGAGTCTGCTTCCCGCCGATCTGGTCGCCGAAACGGACGCCCTGCGCACTCAGGCCAAGAAGCCTCAGGTGCATTGGCAGCGCTGGGCGGCCATGGCCGCTTGTCTCGCGGTAGTGCTGCTGGCAGGTACCATGTTCTCCCGTCTCTTTGGCCCCAAGGGTTCCTCCAAGACCACCGCGGCCGTAGATAAAGCCCCGATGTCCATTGCCGAAGCGGCCGACCAGAAGAACGCCGCCCCCAATTTCGACGCCATTGAGGAAGCCGCTCCTGCGGACGGCGGTCACACCCACGCCCCCGCGGGCGAACCCGAAACCACCGGCGGCACGGAGGACGGTTACTGTGGGAACACCTCCGCCACCGTAACGCTGGACGGAAGCGCCTACACGCTCTCCGGCAGCGACGCCGTTACGCTGACGGCCATTCTGGAAAATCTGGACTATACCAGCGACGACATTTGCAGCTGTTCCGCGGAGTTCACGGTGGAGACCGAGATCGGCACCGAATACGAAGTGAACCTGACGGAATACTTCGCCCGCTGCGACGCCGGACAGGCGGCGCTGACCCAAAAACAGGCGGACGCCATCCGGGAGATCGTCGAGCGGCTGGGAGAATAATCCCGAAATATTTCGTTCTTTATGTTTAACCTCCGGAAATCCCGGCAATAATCAGCCTCGGAGGTGCTTAACAAATGAGCGACAACAAACATGCCGGCCGCGGCGGAAAGGGCTACTACATAGCCCTGATCCTGTGCGCAGCCGCCATCGGGATCACCAGCTATGTATACTATCGAAACGCCAACCGCGTGGAGGAAGTCTCCATTCAGGAATCCGTGGGGGAGGACATCCTCGTAGGAACCATGGAAGCCGAGGACGTCCCGGCGCTGGCTACCCAGCCCCAGACCCAGTCCACGCCCCCCGCGACGCAGGGTCCAACCCCCGCTCCCACCACGAAGAAGCCGTTCAAGACCACGTCTCCGGTTTCCGGCGAGGAGATCTCCGCCTACTCCATGGAAGCGCTGAGCTACAATGAGACCACCCGGGACTGGCGCGTCCACAACGGCGTGGACATCGCCGCAGACGCGGGGACGGAGGTCTATGCCGCCGCGGACGGTGAGGTTTACACCGTCTACGAGGACGACTCCATGGGCTACACCGTGGTCATCCGCCACGACGGCGGCTACCTCACCCGGTACGCCAGTCTGAGTCAGGACATCCCGGTGAAGTCCGGGGACACAGTGAGCGCCGGGCAGGTCATCGGCTACGTGGGCGACACCGCTCTGGTGGAGACCACCCTGGGCAGCCACATCCATTTCAGCGTCACCCATCAGGACGAGCCTATGAACCCGGCGGATTTTCTCGCGCTGGGCGAATAAAAAGCCTTCTTCCTCTTTGAAGCAAACGAGCCGCCGGATAACCGGCGGCTCAACTTTATTCATGGGAAACCTGTTCTTTTTTCGTCGCACGGAGGATATACCATACATAGGCAAGGGAAACCAGGCACAAAAACGCGCTGCCCGCAATGCCGTGCCACGCCGGCGCACCGCCGTCGTTTGCGAACGCGCTCAGGCTGTTGATCGCGCTGTGGGTGAGAATGCACGGCCACAGGCTCTTCCCCCTGAGAAAGAGGATCGTGAACAGGAAACCTATGGCGACGGCGTAGCAAATCTGCAAAATGGTTTCGGGAATATCCCGCCCGTTCAGCAGATTCACGATATGGCCGATGCCGAAGGTGACGCTGGAAATCACCACCGCCCGCTTCACGTTCGTCCGGCACAGGGCCTTGAACAGGAACCCCCGGAAGATCACTTCCTCCAGGAAGCCGACGCACAGCATACTGACAACGTACAGTGCGCTTTCCGCCGGCGAGTAATTCATCCGAACGCCCCACCAGAGATTGGTGGACGCCAGCAGCACCAGAGGGATGAAAAACAAATACTGCTTCGCGCTTCCCTGAAACGGGCAAAGGCCGTATTTCTCTTTCAGGCCGTTTCTGCGAATCCACAGGTACATGACAAGCACCAGTCCGGCGCAGATCGGCGCGGTGACGATTTTGGCAGTGCCGACCGCCTCCGAAACGCTGTCGGCGGCGCTCATCAGAACGACGTAAATGCCAATCCATATCAGCGCAAAGCGCAGTTCGCTCTTTTCATATATTTTCCTCATTTTCTCTCTCCTTTTCCGCATAGACGGCGCCCAAAAATACTTTTTTCAGGGACAATGCCAATTGGTCTTCTTCCAGCTTCATTTCGTTGTTTGCCAGCAGGCTGGCATAGCCGTGAACGAAAACGAACAGCGTAGAAAAAATCTCTCTGGCCGCGTCCTCCGTCACCCCTGTCTCCTGCTGCAGTGCCTGAATAATGGGGTTCAGCTCCTCCGACGAAACCAGATCGTTCAGGCTGGCTCCCGAAAACGCGCCGGGTTGAAACAGCAGGTGGAACAGATTCCGTTCCTCCGCTGCGAACCGGACATACCGCAATCCAACGCCCAGCATCCCGTCGCTGCCGCCCTCCGTGTCCATCAGAAAACGGGTGTGATACGCGTCCGCCCGCTGATACACAGCTTCTTTGATCTCCTCTACGGTCGCAAAATAGTACAGCACCGGCTGCGTGGAGCATTTCAGCCGCTGGGCGATGCTGCGGGCGGTGATTTTGTCCGCCCCCTGGGTTCGCGCGATCTGGAACGCTTCCTCCACGATCATTTCCTTTGTGATTTTCGCTTTCGGCGGCATGGGTGGTCTC
>OMDW01000239.1_pt1 | contig 15095 bp, 9 predicted proteins | sample 1673661 | NCBI WGS metagenome assembly OMDW01 (sample SAMEA103958118, study PRJEB25191) | human gut metagenome
GGTCCTTGGCACCGTCACGGTTGAGGTCGATGGCACGCATGGAGAAGTTCAGGTTGCTGCGCGAGATGGTGATCTCGCCCAGCTTGCCCAGGCGGCCGTCGTTGCCCCACTTGTAGATGACCAGACGGTGGTCATGCAGGATGGCGATCTCGTTGCGGCCGTCACCGTTGAAGTCGGCCACGGCCATGTCCACCATCTCGTCCTTGAGGCGCTGGCTGCGGATGCGGGAACCGTCAGCGGAGTTGCCCTGATAGCGGAACTGGGGGTTCAGGTAGGATTCGGTCTGGCCGGTCTCGTTGCGGATGATGTCCGAACGGCCGGCGCGGCCGGCAGCGGCGGCGCTGGCGACGCCCAGCACTTCGGAAGAAAAGGCGCCGGCAAGGCGCTGCACGGTGGCGTTCAGGCCGCTCATGGGGCCCTGGGCCGTCTGGCTCCAGGTGGCGCCCTTCTTGTCCACGCTGTTGAGGACGATGGTGCAGTCATTGCCCATGACGCTCACCGTGCCCCACAGGGCGTAGTCGGCGCCGCCGATGAACTTGCGGGCCTCGGCAGCGGAGCCGGCCGCGCGGGGGCCCATGCTGCCCGTGGCACCCGTGGCGCTGAGGCGGCCCATGAGCGTGGAAGGCACAGCCTTGGACAGGTAGCTGTAGTTCTGGGGCGCGTGCACCTCAAACGGCAGCAGTACGAAGGACTTGGCCTGGGCAGCCTGGGCCTGGAGGCCCATCACCAGCATCAGGCAGGCGGCAAACGCCAGCTTCATGGCAAATTTCATTCAAAATCTCCTTGCAGTTCTCTGCGTACGTCGACCGCCCTCGCGAAGGGAGGGCTCGCCCGGGCCGGAGGATCTGCCGCTGTCGCGGCGGGGACCGTACAGCCTGCGGCACCGGAACTATAGCGACACTTGGCCTGCCGCGCAACTTGAAAGCCGTATCCGCCGCCCCGCTGCGGGCCAACTCCCTGCCGGGCCCTGCGGCGGACGCTCTTGCCCCCTCCAGACGGAACAGATAAGAAAGGCCCATGAGCACCGCCAATCCTTCCCGCCCCTCGGGGCGTTCCTTCCGTCTGGTCTGCCCGCCGGAGCAGATGCCGCAGGTGGAGAACCTGCTGCACGCCCAGGGCTATGCGTTCGAACCCGAGCCCTTCTCGCCCTTCTGCCGTCGTCTGCTGTGCGAACCGCGGCCCCTGGGCTCCTCGCTGGCCGCCTTTTTCGGCTACATCTACATCCAGGACAGGTCTTCCATGCTGCCGCCCCTGGCCCTGGCGCCCCGGCAGGGCGAGGCCGTGCTGGACATGTGCGCGAGCCCGGGCAGCAAGACGGGCTTCCTGGGCCAGCTCACCGGCCCGGACGGCTTCGTGCTGGGCAACGAGCTTTCCCGCGCCCGCCTGGCCACCCTGCGGGCCAACCTGCATGCCTGCAACCTGCCGCATGTGGGCACCTGTTCCTTCGAGGGCCAGGCCCTGCCCCTGACGCCCGGCACCTGGGACGCCATCCAGCTGGATCCCCCCTGCTCCGGCTGGGGCACGGTGGAAAAGAACCCCCAGGTCCTCAATCTCTGGCAGGGCGACAAGCTCAAGGGACTGGTGGGCCTGCAACGGCTGCTGCTGGCCCATGCCGCGCGTCTGCTGCGTCCCGGCGGCCGGGTGGTCTTCTCCACCTGCACCACCAACGATGACGAGAACGAAGCGCAGGTGCGCTTTGCCGAAGAGGAACTGGGCCTGGTGCGCGAGCCCCTGACGCCGTTCGAGGGCTTCGTCTGGGAACAGCGCCCCGGCGGCGAGGGCACCCTGCGCGTGGACGGCGAACGCTCGGCGGCCCAGGGCTTTTATGTGGCCCTGCTGCGCAAGCCAGCGGACGCCCCCCTGCCCGAACTGCCGCCCGTCCCGGCCGGGCCCGATGCGCGCACGGCCGCCCGCAACGCGGCCCGCGGCCGCAACCGTCGCGACGCCCGTCCGGCCCTGCCCCTGGGCCAGGTGGTGCCCCGCAGCGCCCTGGCCGGGCCCTGCTGCGATCCCGGCCGTCTGCCCGCCGGCGAGGCCCGCATCTACGGCGAGCAGGTGCGCTTCATCCCGGCCCATGCCGACGTGCTGCTGCCGCCGGGCTTCACCTGGCAGGGGGCCCTGCTGGGCCGCATGGCGGGCGGCCGCCTGCACATGGCGCCCCGCCTGCGCTGCCTGCTGCCCGCCGTCCCCGACCCGGCGCACAGCCTGGTGCTGGACGACATCAGCGACATCACGGCCCTGCTCAGCGGCCAGAGCCGCCAGACCGGCCTTGCGGGCAACGAGGCCGCCCTGTGGTGGCGCGACCTGCCGCTGGCCCGGATGATGCTCAAGCAGGGCCGGGCCACCCTCAGTTTCAGCTAGGCCCGGCACCAATGCCGGACAGGGCCGCAGGCAGGGCAGACTTGCCTCTTTACCTGCCTGCGGCTACTCTTGCCCCCACTTTCACAGCCCAAGGAACAGCGCACAGGGCAAAGCCGCCGTGACGGCGGCCGCCCCGCGCACGCAGAGGAGCGATCATGGCCAAAAAGAAGACTTCCCAGCAGCCCGCGCCCGCCAGGCCCCAAGCCCAGGCCCCCGCACAGGATCAGGCACGGGCGGCGGCCCCGGCCCGCGTCACCACCGTTTCCCTCACCACCTGCCTGGTCAGCGTGGTGGTGGCCCTTGCCCTGGGCCTGTGCATCGGCAGCATGCTGCCGGGCTTCATGGAGAGCCGCCAGGCCCCCGCTCCCCGTCCCCAGGCGGCCGCTGCGGCCCAGCAGCCCGCCCCGCAGCAGCAGGCGGCGCCCCCGCAGCAGGCCAAGACCGCCCTTTCTCCCGAACTGAACAGCGCCCTGCTCAAGCTGCAGGAAGCCGTGGTCAAGGAACCCGGCAAGGCGGAGAACTGGATCAAACTGGGCAACTTCCAGTTCGACAACCAGAACCCCGCCGCGGCCGTCACGGCCTATGAGAACGCCCTGCGCCTGCAGCCCGGCAATGCCAACGTCCTGACCGACCTGGGCATCATGTACCGCGAGCTCCACCGCTTCGACGACGCCCTCAAGGCCTTCCGCGAGGCCGAGCGCGTCCAGCCCGGGCACAGGAACGCCCTGTTCAACCAGGGCATCGTCCTTTATTACGACCTCAAGCGCAAAGACGAGGCCGAAGCCGCCTGGCGCAGGCTGCTGGCCGCCGATCCCAACGCCCACGCCCCTGACGGGACGCCCGTCTCGGAGCTGATCAAGCACCTGCACTGATCCGGCGGGCTGCCCCGTCCCCCGGGACCGGGCAGCCCGCCGGCCCCTGTGGCCCCGTGGCGCGCAGACCGCCGGTCCGGCCTTCCTGTTCCCGCCGCTGTGCCGGCATTTCCCGGGGCCGCCTCCTCCCGTGACGGAGGCGCCCCTCAAGGTAAAAAAGTATGACGCACCCTCTTCTTCCCACGCAGGCCGCCTCCCGCCGGCTGGCCCTGATCGTCATCCCGCTCCTGCTCGTCCTGTCCCTGGCCGCCACCTGTCCGGCGGTCCCGACACCGCCCCCGGCATCCGCGCCCACGCCCGCCCTGCCCGCGGACCTTTCCGCCACGCCCCGGGGCAGCGCAGCGGGACAGCTGGACATCCTGCCCTACCTTTCGGCTTTTCTGGATACGGACGGTGACAGGAGCGTGGAAGAAGTGGCCGCACCGGGCATGCTGTCCTCCTTCCGGCCCCTGCATCCCAGGACCCTGCCCCGCAGCAGCGGCGTGACCTGGCTGCGGCTGGAGATCCCCGCCGCCGGGGCGGGACGTCCCGCCCCCCTGGTGCTCGACCTCGGCCAGGGCGTCCCGGCCGGGGCCGTCCTCTACACGCCCGGCATCGACCCCCTTTCCCGCCAGACCACCTGGCAGGAGGACCGGGCCAACTGGCGCAACCTGCTCTGCCTGCCCCTGCCCGGCGAAACGCCGCAGATCTGCTATATCCGCCTGGACGGGCAGCCGCCCCTCTGGTTCGCGCCCACCCTGCGCAGCCTGGACAATCTGGCGGACGCGCCGGAAAGCCTGCTCGGCCCCGGCGTCATGCTGGCCCTGGCCGTGGTCATGCTGCTGGCCCTGCTGCGCGGCATCACCGAGCGCGGCCAGTGGCGCTTCTGGACGGCCCTGTATGTGGGCGCCGCCCTGACCCATGCCGTGCTGGGCGGGCCGGATCTGGGGGCCGGCAACATCACGCCCGCCGACGCCGTCAGCGCCATGGCCCCCGGCCTGGCCCTCATGTTCCTGGCCCATCTGGCCCGGCACCTGATGCAGACCGCCAGCCATTCCCGTCTGCTGGACATCCAGTACCTGCTGCTCTCCCTGCCCGGCGCCGTGCTGGCCCTGCTGCCCCTCTGGCCCGACTTCAGCTGGATGGGCCGCTATCTGCCGCTCTGGCCCATGCTGGCCCTGATCTTCGTGCCCACCACGCTCGGTGCCTGGCTCATGGGCGTACCGGGCGCCCGCCGCTTCCTGCTGGGCTGCCTTGTGGCCGCGCTGGGGGCCGGTCTGGCCGTCCTCGATTTCGGGACCCTGCTCCCGCCCTTCGTCCAGGGCACCCTGCCCCTGTGGGGGACGGCCCTCAGCGCCCTGATCATCGCGGGCATGAGCGCCCCCGGCCGCGAAACGGAGACGGCCGCCGCCGGGCCCGCCGATCCCACGGCACCGGACCGCTCCGCCCAGAGCCAGACCATCACGGATCCCAACCTGCGCCTGCTGGATACCGACGGCAACACCCTGCCGCTCATGACCGGCCTCAGCCAGCCTGCCCCCGCACCGGCCACCGTGGAGGCCGACAGCGCCTCCGCCACGGCCATCCGGCGTCTGGAACAGGCCCTTGCCGTGCCCCTGCGCGAGCTCGTGGAACAGAACCGCCAGCTGGAGCAATGCTCCCTGCCGCATGATGTCCGTTCCCGTGTGGAGGGCATGGGACGCCGCGCCCGGCAGGCCCTGCGTCTGCTGCACGACCCGGCCAGTGATGCCGCCGCGCCTGCGGCACCGGCCCCCACGGACGGCACCCGCGCCGCAACGCGCGCCTTCGACCTGCGCCGGATGCTGCAAAAAACGCATGAACACTGCCGCGCGCTGGCCGAAAAATCCGGCATCGCCCTGGGCTGGCATGTCCCGCCCGACCTCGAACAGCGCTACGAAGGCCCCGCCGGGGACCTGGAGGAGACGCTCCGTCTGCTGCTGGAGGATGCCGTGCGGGCCAGCAAGGGCGGCAAGGTCCATTTTGCCGTGCGCCATGTGCCGGACAGCAAACATCCCGGGCATCTGCTCTTCCAGGTGCGTGACACGGGCACGGGCCTGCCCCCGGAACAGCGCTCCGCGCCGCTCCTGGCCCGCATCTGGGAACTCTCCTCGGCCCACGGCGGCTTCCTGGGCGTGGAGAGCGGCCCCCGCGGCACGTCCGTCATCTTCACCCTGCAGCTGCAGCTCCCGGAAGCGTCTGCCGACGACCTGCCCACGGTCCTGGTCTGCGCTCCCGATGCCGCCACCCGTCGCGAGCTGGGCGCCATGCTGCGCGACCTGCCCTGCACCTGCCGCGAGACAGGCACCCTGGCCCACGGACTGGCCGCCGGGGCCCGCAGGGGCGGGACACCGGCCACGGTGCTGCTGGTCTGCGGTCCCGAGGCCTCTGTGGAAGCCGCGCCGATGCTGCGCCGTTATCACGGCCTTGCCGAAAGGACAGGCCCCTTCGGGGCCGTGGCCCTGACCCCCGACCAGAGCCAGTGGGATGCGCTGGCCAACGCCGGTTTCAGCCATGCCCTGACCCTGCCCGTCTCGGAAGACGCCCTGCGCGAGACCGTGCTGGAGATCCTGGGCAGCCATGACGATGTGGCCGACCTCGGCGCGCCCCTGCCCGAGACCAGGCAGGCCGACGCCCCTCTGCCCGACCTGTTCGGCCCTGTGGCCGCCCCCCAGGCAGACCAGGGCATGCCCGACCTGCTCCTGTCCACCGATGACATGCCGGAGCGGACGGTCCCGGCCGCACAGGCCGCGACAGGCGGAGACCTGCCGGATCTGTTCGCTGCTCCGGCATCTGCCGGGGCGGAGGCGGCTCCGGCGGCGCCCCTCAGCCTGACGGACGACATGCGCCGTGATGCCCCTGTCGCCCCTGTCGCGCAGACCGCCCGTCCTGAGGCCGAACAGCCCCTGCCCGCTGATGACGAACAGTCCGGCGCTGTGCGTGCGGAAGCTGCCGAAGCATCGGCGGCCGATGATGCGCAGCCGGTGGCGCCTGCGCCCGCGGACAGCCCTGTGCAGGAAAACGACGCCGCTCCCGAAGCGGCCGAAGACGGCGGCCCGGCCCCCGCGCCCACGGCACCGGACTTCCCGTCCGTGCCGGTGGCGACAATGGATGATGCGACGACGCAGGAAGCCCCGCTGGAGGAAGAAAAAGAAGAAGCTCCAACGGCCGAAGCGCCGCAGGAAGAGGCCCTGCCGCAGCAGGGAACGGCGGATGCCGCCGCTCCGGCCGATAGCCCCGCTGCCTCCTCTGACGCAGCGGACAGCACGGAGGAAGCCGTTGCGGAAACAGAGGCCGACGCTGACATGCCGGGCCCCGCGCAGGACGAAGCCGCCGAGGTGCCTCCGAGCGCTCCGGCCTTCCCGGCCCCGGCCCAGGAGGTTGAGGCCGAACAGCCCCTGCCCGCTGACGACCGACAGAACCGCGCTGTGCGTGCGGAAGCTGCCGAAGCATCGGCGGCCGATGATGCGCAGCCGGTGGCGCCTGCGCCCGCGGACAGCCCTGTGCAGGAAAACGGCGCCGCTCCCGAAGCGGCCGAAGACGACGGCCCGGCCCCCGCGCCCACGGCACCGGACTTCCCGTCCGTGCCGGTGGCGGCAATGGATGACGCGGCGACGCAGGAAGCCCCGCTGGAGGAAGAAAAAGAAGAAGCTCCGACGGCCGAAGCGCCGCAGGAAGAGGCCCTGCCGCAGCAGGGAACGGCGGATGCCGCCGCTCCGGCCGATAGCCCCGCTGCCTCCTCTGACGCAGCGGACAGCACGGAGGAAGCCGTTGCGGAAACAGAGGCCGACGCTGACATGCCGAGCCCCGCGCAGGACGAAGCCGCCGAGGCCCCCCGGCCCGCTCCGGCCTTCCCTTCAGCCGATGCGGCGCGTCCCCTTGCCGGCGGCTATGTGAGCCCCAGCCTGCGCCATGCCGGTGAATGGGTGGGCGAGCCCATGCCCATCGGCACACCGGTCAGCCGTCCTGTCCCCCGGCGGGAGGAAGCGGCGTCCGCCCCGGTGGAGACCGTGGTCACGGTCCGTCCCCTGCGACGGGACGTCAGCCCGGACGAGATCGCCCGCAAACTGGGCAAGCCCAGTCTGGTGCCCACGGACAAATCGGCCCTCATCACGCCGCCGCCCCGCAAGGGCCCCGGCTCCGGCCCGGCCGCCGGCACGCAGCCCGCCTTCCCCGGCGCTCCTGTGGAAGAGGCTCCCCATGCCGTGCCCGGCAGCAAGGACGTTTCCAGCCTGCCGGACATGACGCCGGACAGCACCACCCTCCTTGCCAGCGGCCGGGAGGAGACCAGCCGGACCAGGGCGGCGGCCAATACCCTGATGCGCTTCCTTTCCCGTTTCCACACGGGGAGCAGCCAGCCCCGGGACGACAGGGAGGAGGACAAGGGCCCGCAGGCCCCTGCCGCGACCGTGCAGGAACGGCAGGGCACCCCGCGTCCCATCCCCAAAAAGGAAGGACCGCAGCAAAAGTCGCCCGAGGCCGCGGCAGAGATCCCGACCGCGGCCAACCCCTGGATCGAACGCCGGACAGCTCCCCGGCCCGCGGCCCCCGCGCCGCGCGTGCCCGTGCCGCCCATGCCCCAGCGGCCCCAGCCGCCGGACGATCCCGAGGATCCGCTGCCCGCCCTCATGTGGCGCATGGACAAATATCTGGCGGAGGCCGGCTATGCCCTGGAACAGCGCCGCCTGCATCTGGTGGCCGATGCCGCCGGGCGTCTGGCCGCCGAGGCCGAAAGTTACGGTTTCCGGGTACTGGGCCGCATGGCGCGCTGTGTGGAGAGCGCCGGACGCGCCAAGGACCTGCAGGCCGTGACCGACCTGCTGCCCGAACTGGCCACGGCGGTGGAACGCCACCGCATCTCCCTGGGGTCCTGACGGGGCCGGTCCCGCGGGCCGGCCTGGCTGCCTCCCGGCCCCGGCGCGAAAGGCGGTGACAGCCCCTCTTGCACAAAGGGACAAGTCGTGCCAGACTGGACCTTCCACGCCCACAAGGGCCATCTCTTATTTTATGCAAGGAGTCCACATGAGTTACGAACGTGTCCTTCTGCCCGTGAGCGGCAAGCATTCCGGAGAACGTGCCCTCAAGGCCCTGAGCCAGGCCAGGAAGCTGGATCCCAGGGAGATCATCCTGCTGCATGCTGTGGCGCCCAGCGTGGGCTCCCCCATGCCCAACCTCACGAGCGACAAGCAGGACGTCACCGTCAAGGCCGAAGCCCTCCTGGCGCCTCTTGCGGCCGAACTGGACCATGCCGGCATCGCCCATCAGACCGTCATCCTTCACGGCCTGCCCGTCGAGACCATCGTCAAGACCGCCAGGGAAATGGACGCCGAAGCCATCGTCATGTTCTCGGACGGGCATGACGACCTGGCCGACAAGCTGTTCGGCTCCATCACCGAGCATGTGCTGCGCAGCACGCCGCTGCCCGTGCTGGTCGTCCGCCAGTAGGCCGTTGCCGCACCATCGCCTCCACAAAGCCTGTTCCCCCGGAACAGGCTTTTTTGCGGCCGCATCCCGGCAGACCTTGCACAAATCGTCCTGTCGTGCGAAAATGCTTCTTTGAAATGCCCTCCTGGGCAATCATCCCAATCCAAGGAGCCCACATGATCTACCAACGTGTCCTCGTGCCCGTGAGCGGCAAAAATTCCGGCGAACGCGCTTCCAGGGCCCTGCGCCATGCCAGGACCCTGTGCTCCGGCGAGATCATCCTGCTGCATGTGACCGAAGCCCTGCCCAAGCTGGTGGGCGGTGCCGCCCATACCGAACTGGAACGCTCCGATGCCGCCAGGGGCGAGACCCTGCTGGCGCCGCTGGCTGAAGCGCTGAAACAGGACGGCGTGGCCTGCCGCTGCATCGTGCGTGAAGGCCTGCCCGCCGATACCATCGTCACCGTGGGCCATGAAGAAGGCGTGGACATGATCGTCATGTATACCGACGGCCGTGACGGCCTGGCCGACATGCTCATCGGTTCCATCACCGAGCGCGTGCTGCGCAATACCGACATCCCGCTGCTGGCTGTGCGCCGCTAGCGATCCGCCGTGCTGACACTGGGAACATTAGGCCTTGTGACAGCGCACCTTCTGTCCTGGGGGGCCGTCTGCCATGCCCTGCTCCACAAGCGCGATCCGCGCTCGGCGCTGGGCTGGATCGTGACGGTCCTTTTTTTGCCGGGCGTCGGCATCGTGCTGTACTGCCTGTTCGGCATCAGCCGTGCCGAAAGCCTGGCGGCCCGCCTCATGCGCAAAATGGCCGCCATCGAACCCGACTACGCCCACCATCCCGAGGTCGTCTGCCACCGCACGGCCATCGCGCCGCCGCAGGAGTGGCCCCTGGAGATCCTGGGGCGCCGCCTGACGGGCCAGACCCTGTGCAACGGCAACGGCATCCTGCCCCTGCGTAACGGCAACGAGGCCTATCCGGCCATGCTGCGCGCCATCAACCGGGCCAGCAGGCAGGTCTTCCTCTCCACCTACATCTTCCGCGGCGGCAGCGTGGGCGAGAGCTTCACCGAGGCCCTGTGCCATGCCGCCCGGCGCGGCGTGGATGTGCGCCTGCTGGTGGACGGCTTCGGCGGTACCGTCTATTCGCTGCACAAGCCCTGGAAGCGCATCCCCAGGGCCGGCGGCAAGCTGGCGCGCTTCCTGCCGCCCCGCCTGTTCCCGCCCAGCCTCAGCATCAACCTGCGCAACCACCGCAAGCTGCTCGTCTGCGACGATACGGCCTTCACCGGCGGCATGAACATCGCCGACAACCACGTCCTCGGCAAACATCCCGGCGGCGTGCAGGACCTGCATTTCCGCTGTGAGGGCCCCATCGTGGACCAGCTGCGCCGGGCCTTCCTGCTGGACTGGGGCTTCGCCACCGGCGAATTCGACCAGCGCGACCTGCCGCCCAGCAGCAACATCATGTCCGGGGACAGCCTGTGCCGCATGGTGCTGGACGGCCCCGGCACCGAGGCCGACCCGCTCAATGACCTGTACTGCGGGGTCATCAGCAGCGCCCAGCATACGGTGCGCATCATGACGCCCTATTTCCTGCCGTCGCACGAACTTATCGCCGCCCTGCGCAGCGCGGCCCAGCGGGGCGTCAGCGTGCGCGTGGTCCTGCCCGGCAAGAACAACCTGCCCTTCGTCCACTGGGCCACCTTCCGCCTGCTGCCCGTCCTGCTGGAAGCGGGCGTGCGCGTGTGGTTCCAGCCGCCGCCCTTTGCCCACACCAAGCTGCTGGCCGTGGACGGCTATTACTGCCAGATAGGTTCCGCCAACCTGGACGCCCGCAGCATGCGCCTGAACTTCGAGCTGAATATGGAGGTCTTCGACCCCGAATTCCATACCGCCATGGCCCTGCACATGGACATGACCATGGCCCGCAGCCGCGAAGTGACCCTGAAGGACCTGAAGCAGCGCTCCCTGATTCTCAAGCTGCGTGACGCCGCCTGCTGGCTGTTCTCGCCGTATCTGTAAAAGACGGGGCACGGCCTGGCTGCAATTCGGTCGCGCGTTGCTGGCGATGCCCGTAACTTCCTTCGTCGTAACGGGCACGGCCTGGCCGCCATCCGGTCGCGCGTTGCTGGCGATGCCCGAAGACAGCGTTTCCCTGCCCTTTCCCTCTCTGACACAGGCATGCGGAACGTATCCTCCGCGCGTCCCACGCCTTCATCCCCATCCCCTGGCAAAGCGCGCTGGGGAGAGGGCGGGGAGTTTGAGGGGAGGGAGGACCGCTCTCGCGCCAGCAGAGGGGTCCTCCCTCCCCTCAAGCCCTTTTTGCCCCAAACGCCCGAAGCCCCGGCGGGGCCGGGGCTTCGTCATCACATCAATCCATCAGGAGAACAAAGGCGTTATCCGCCCGGTCATGACCGGGGCTGTCCCGCCTGTTTTTCCTTTTTCTGCTGTTCCAGCAGACCGGCGGCGCGCAGGGCCTGGCGCCGCTGCCGGGCCATCTGGCGCAGGTCGGCCACGCTGTCGCTCTCGTCCATGATCTCGCTGCCGAGCATCTCCTCGAACACGTCCTCCAGCGTCACCACGCCGGCAAGGCCGCCGTATTCGTCGAGCACGGCGAACAGGTGCGAACGCGAGTGCAGCAGCTCCTTGAGCAGCTTGTCCAGGGTCTGGCTCTCCAGCACGAAGTGCAGGGGCTTCATGATGGCGGAAAGCGGCGTCTCGCCTTTTTCTTCCAGCAGGCAGTGGAGGATGGTGCGGCGGTCCACCAGGCCCACCAGATCCTCGTTGTCCTCGCCGTAGACGGGGATGCGGCTCACATGCCACAGGCGCGGGTTCTTGTAGGCCTCGGCGGCGGTCATGTCTTCGGGCAGGGAGAAGACCACGGTGCGCGGGGTCATGATGTCGTAGACCCGCTTCTGGTCCAGGGCCAGGATGTTGCGGATGTAGGCCTCCTCATAGGCCTTGATCTGCCCGGCCTGGCGCGACAGGCTGGTGACGGCGCGGATGTCGTCCTCGGAGATGTCCGGGCCGTTGGACGGCGGGGTCAGCAAACGGGTCAGCAGGCCCGTCAGCCAGATGACCGGGGTCAGCAGCTTGACCGCCACTTCCAGCGGCCGGGCCAGCACCACGGCGATGGAGGTGGCATAGGCCACGCCCAGGGTCTTGGGCACGATCTCGCCGAAGGCCAGGATGAGCACCGTGAACCCGGCGGCGAACAGGGCCATGTATTCGGCGCCGAAAGCCGCCATGAAGGCCGCGCCCGCCACGGCGGAGCCCGCGGTGTTGGCCACGGTGTTCAGGGTCAGGATGGCGGCGATGGGTTTTTCCACATTGCTGCGCAGACGGAAGAGCACTTCCCCCACGGGCCTGCCGTCGTTGCGTATCTTCTCGATGGCCGACCAGGGCACGGCGTACAGGGCCGCCTCCGTCAGGGAGCAGGTGAAGGAGATGACGACAGCGACACCGATAGCGAGAATCAGGGTGAGCATAGGTCCCTCGTGAAAAATGGAAAACCGCCATGAGGCATCCGGCGGCTTGCATGAACGTATCTCCGGCATATATCCTGTGCGGGCGACCTTGGCAATGCGCCGCGTCAAAGGAGATGCCCATGGAACGTCTTGCGGAGGAGATCCGACGAAAGGCCGGGGAAGCCGGCCCGCGACTGACGGCCCTGCGCCGCCATCTGCACCGCCATCCTGAACCGGCCTGGGGCGAATACCTGACCGCCTCGGTGGCGGCCCGTGCCCTGCGGGAAGCCGGTTTCCGGCTCACCCTAGGGGCCAACGCCCTGCGCCCCTCGGCCCGCCCCCGCCAGCCCGAGGCGGCCTTCTGCGCGGCCCAGAGCGGCCGGGCCCTCAACGAGGGCGCCGATCCCGGTCTGGTGGCCTGCATGGCCGGGGGCCTCACGGGCCTGTGGGGCGATCTGGATCTGGACGCTCCCGGCACCCCCGAAGACGAACGCGGCCCGCTGGTGGCCTTCCGTTTCGACATGGACGCCAATACCGGCATCACCGAAGCCGCGGACACGGATCACGTCCCCGCGGCGCAGGGCTTCGCCTCCTGTCATGCGGGCTGCATGCATGCCTGCGGCCACGACGGCCATGTGGCCCTGGGCGTGGAGCTGGCCCGGCTGCTGGGCGGCCTGCGGGACGAGCTGTCTCGCCACCTGAGCGGCCGCATCCGCCTGATCTTCCAGCCTGCCGAGGAAGAGGGCGAGGGCGCGCCCGGCATGGTGGCCGCCGGGGCCGTGGACGGCGTCCGGGCCCTGTTCGGCCTGCACCTGAGCATGCAGGCCAGCCGCAGCGGCGATCTGGTCTGCGGTACGGACAAGTTCCTGGCCACCACCAATTTCGAAGTCTTCTTCACCGGCCAGAGCGCCCATGCCGGGCTGGCCCCGCACGAGGGGCGCAACGCCCTGCTGGCCGCCTGTACGGGCGTGACCAATCTGCTGGCCATCGCCCGCCACGGTCAGGGCGCCTCGCGCATCAACGTGGGCGAGATGCACGTCAGCGAGACCCCCAACATCATCCCGGCCCGGGCCTGGCTGCGCGGCGAGACCCGCGGCGAGAACGGGGACATCAACGGCTACATGCTGGCCGAGGCCCGGCGCGTGGTGGACGGCGCGGCGCGCATGCACGGCTGCCGCAGCCGCTTTCTTTGCCAGAGCCACTGCCCGGGCGCCATGTCCAGCCCCGAGCTGGTGGATCTGGTGGAACGCACGGCACGGGACATGGGCACCTTCCGCGAGGTGCGCCGCAAGGCCGACTTCTGGGCCTCGGAGGACTTTGGCTGGTTCATGAACAAGGTGCAGGAGGACGGCGGCCTGGCGGCCTATCTGCAACTGGGCGCCGACAGGCCCGACGGGCACCACACCAGCCATTTCACCTTTGACGAGCGCGTCCTGCCCCGGGGCCTGGAACTGCTGGCACGGCTGGCCGTGGCCGCACTGGCACGGCGCCCGGACTGAGCCCGCGCCACAGGACAGGCCCATGAACGCCCCCTCCCCGTCCTGCCCCGATGACGCCGCGGCCCGGCGCCTGGCCCGCAGCATGGCCGTGGTCTCGGCCTTTTGCCTGACCGGCGATACCATGCTCTACATCGCCCTGCCCCTGTTCTGGCAGGAATGCGGCCTGACCGCGCTCTGGCAGGTGGGCGTGCTGCTGGCCGTCAACCGCCTGGTGCGTCTGCCGCTCAACCCGCTGGTGCGCCTGCTCTACACCCGCATCGACCAGCGCACCGGCATGGCCCTGGCCGTGGTGCTGGCCGCCTCGACCACCCTGCTGTACGGCGTGGCCCGGTGCTTCGCGCTCTGGCTGCTGCTGCGCTGCCTCTGGGGACTGGCCTGGACGCTCCTGCGCCTCGGCTCCCTGTTCGCCCTGATGGCGGCCTCGCGCAAGGACAATCGCGGCTATCTCATGGGCAGTTACAACGGCCTCGTGCGCCTGGGCAGCCTGCTGGGCATGATCGGCGGCGGCCTCCTAGCCGATTTGCTGGGCTTCCCCACCGTGGCCCTGCTCTTCGGGGCCCTGACGCTGACGGGCCTGCCGCTGGCCCTGACCCGTATCCCCCGCAGCGGCCGCGCCACCGGAGCGGCGAGCCGGGCGGCCACGTCCCTGCTTTCGGGTCTGTACCTGCGCCAGCCCGGCATGCGGCGCGTCTTCATCACGGGGCTGCTGGTGGCCCTGGTCTTCCAGGGCATCTACGCCGCCACCCTGAGCCGCATGGTGGCCCTGCATGTGGGCGAACTGGCCCTGGCCGGCGGCCTCGTCATGGGCTGCGCCACCCTGGCCGGCATGCTGCAGGCCCTGCGCTGGCTCTGGGAACCCTGGCTGGCGCCGTGGTTCGGCCGCCTTTCCGACGGCCCGCGCGGCCGGGGCCCGGTGCTGTGCGCCTGCCTTGGCGGCGGCGCCTGCGCGCTGGCCCTGGTGGCCCTGTCCCTGCCCGCCCCGTTGTGGCTGCCGCTGCTGCTCTGCTCGCAGCTCTGCGCCACGGGCCTGGGCACCCTCTCCGATGCCGCCGCTTCGGACACGGCCGAGCAGCACGGCCATCCCACGCACACGCTGGCCTCCTATGCCTTCATCGTGGATTGCGGCGCGGCCGCGGGCCCGGTGCTGGCCTATGGCGTGCAGGGCCTCTGGGGCATGGATGCGGCCTACCTTACGGCAGCGGCCCTGCTGCTCTGCCTGCTGCCGCTCTGGATGCGCAGAGAGGCGACAAGGGCACACTCATAAAAAAATATGAGCTATTTCAGGAAGATGCGACGTCTTTCAGGCAGAGCGGCGAAGAACGGCAAAAAAAATTGCCGAAAAATAATTTTTTTGTTGACAGGCAGGGTGCTTTTAGCTAAAAAGGACTTCTCGCACGGATGACGTGCGAATGCTACCGCGTCGCGGGGTGGAGCAGCTCGGTAGCTCGTCGGGCTCATAAC
>OMDW01000243.1_pt1 | contig 15049 bp, 10 predicted proteins | sample 1673661 | NCBI WGS metagenome assembly OMDW01 (sample SAMEA103958118, study PRJEB25191) | human gut metagenome
AGACCGGCACGCCCGGGAGGAGGTTATATATGCTTAAAGGAAAAGATCTGCTCAGTATTCACGACTTGTCTCAGGATGAATTTACGGAAATTCTCGAAACCGCGGCGCGTCTCAAAATGGAACTCAAGGCAGGCATTCCCCATCCGATCCTGAAGGGGAAAACGCTGGCCATGATTTTTGAAAAATCGTCCACCCGGACCCGCGTTTCCTTCCAGACGGGCATTTTCCAGCTCGGCGGACAGGGCATTTTCCTCTCCACCCGGGACATCCATCTGGGCCACGGCGAGCCGGTGAAGGATACGGCGCGCGTGCTCGCCCGGTACGTGGACGGCATCATGATCCGTACCTTTGCGCAGAGCGAGGTGGAGGAATTCGCGAAATACGCCGATGTGCCGGTCATCAATGCGCTGACCGATCTGCTCCATCCCTGCCAGGTGCTTACCGATCTGCTCACCATGCAGGAATACAAGGGCAAGGACCTGAAGGGCCTGCATTTCGCCTACATCGGCGACGGCAACAACATGGCCAATTCCTATCTCTACGGCTGCGCGAAAGCGGGCATCCACTGCACCATCGCCTGCCCGGAGGGCTATGAACCGGATGCGCAGGTGCTGGCCAACGCCAAAGAGGATGCAAAGGCCACCGGCGCAGAGCTGAAGATCGTGCGGGACCCCGCCGAAGCGGCGAAGGACGCGGACGTGCTCGCTACGGATACGTGGACGAGCATGGGCGAGGAAGCGGAACGGGAAGTCCGGGAAAAGGTCTTCCAGGGCTATCAGATCAATAAGGATCTGCTGTCCGTGGCGGACAAGAAAGCCATCGTGCTGCACTGCCTCCCGGCGTACCGCGGCAAGGAGATCACGGAGGATGTGCTGGAAAGCTATGCCAACGTCATTTTCGACGAGGCGGAAAACCGGCTGCACACCCAGAAAGCCATCATGGCGCTCACCATGTGCGACTGAGAGGATACCGGGCGGCTCCCTTCGGGGGGCCGTTTTTTTGTGCCTGCCGGTGCGGCCCGTCCGGGCAGGACAATTTCGATTTTTGCATTGATGCCATTCATGGTATAATAAGGCGCAAGATTGGCCGCGGCGGAAGTCAGGGACCGCGGCCGTATTAGCTGCCTGTCAGCAGGGAGCACCAGGCCTTGCCGGTACATCCCGAAGAAAGGAATTTATGGAATCTGTCATGTTTGACGTTCGGCATCTCACGCATGCCTATGAGACCGAGGACGGCACCTCGTTCAAGGCGCTGGACGATGTATCGTGCCGCATCCGGAAGGGCGAATTCACCGCAGTCATCGGAACGAACGGGAGCGGGAAATCGACCTTCGCACGCCATCTGAACGCGCTTGTGCTGCCTACGGAGGGCGATCTTTTTGTTGAGGGACTGTCTGTGCGCGAGCCGGAAAATATCTGGCCCATCCGCCAGAAGGTGGGCATGGTCTTTCAGAATCCGGACAACCAGCTCGTCGCCGCGGTGGTGGAGGAGGAAGTGGCCTTCGGCCCGGAGAATCTGGGCGTGCCGCGGGAGGAGATCCTCACCCGCGTGGACGAAGCGCTGGCCAAGGTGGGCATGACGCAGTACCGCCACCATTCGCCGGCCATGCTGTCCGGCGGACAGAAGCAGCGCATCGCCATCGCCGGCGTGCTGGCCATGAAGCCGGACTGTATCATCCTGGATGAACCGACGGCCATGCTGGACCCGGTGGGCCGGAAGGAAGTCATGGACACGGTCCATGAGCTGAACCGGAAGGAAGGCATCTCCGTGGTGCTCATTACCCATTTCATGGAGGAGGCCGTCACGGCGGACCGGGTGCTGGTGATCCACAAGGGGCATCTCGTGATGGACGGCACGCCCCGGGAGGTCTTCTCCGATCCGGAAAAGATGAAGGCGCTCGGCCTCGATGTGCCGGTGCCGGCCGATCTGGCATCCATGCTTCATAAGAAAGGACTCGCTGTGCGGGCCGATTGTATGACCGATGAAGAACTGGGAGACGCATTATGTCCATTCGTGTCGAAAATATAACGTATATATACGGCGGCGGCACGCCCTATGAAAAGACCGCGCTGGCCGGCGTGGACCTGACCATCGAGAAGGGCGAATTCGTGGGCATCATCGGACATACGGGCAGCGGGAAATCCACGCTCATCCAGCATCTGAACGGCCTCATCCATCCCACAAAGGGGCGCGTCCTCGTGGACGGCGTGGACCTGGCGGGCAAGAGTAAGGAAGCCGTCGCCAAGCGCCACACCGTGGGCATGGTCTTCCAGTATCCGGAGCAGCAGCTTTTCGAGGAGACCGTGGCGCAGGATATTGCCTTCGGTCCGAGAAATCTGGGCTGCGATGAAGAGACCGTGGAGGCCCGGGTGCGGGAGGCCATGTCCTTCGTGGGCCTCGATTATGACACTTATGCGGGGCGGTCTCCGTTCCGCCTGTCCGGCGGCCAGATGCGCCGCGTGGCGATCGCCGGCGTCATCGCCATGAAGCCGGATTTTCTCATTCTGGACGAACCCTCGGCGGGGCTGGACCCGGTGGGCCGGCGGGAAATTTTCTCCCAGATCCGGAAATGGTATGAAGAGGGGGCGTTCTCCGTCATCCTCGTATCGCATAATATGGACGACATCGCCCGGCTGGCCACGCGGCTCCTCGTGATGAGCCACGGCAGATGCGTGCTGGACGGCCGTCCCATGGATATTTTCCTCCATCACCGGAAGGAGCTGCAGGAGGCCGGCGTGGATGTGCCGCCTCTGACGAAAACGCTTCTCGCGCTGAAGGAACGGGGTATCCCCGTGCCGGAGGAGGCCGTCTCCTGCGAGGAGGCTGCGGACGCGCTGTACAGGACGCTCAGGGAGGGGACATCATGCTGACCGATATCACACTGGGACAGTATTATCCCGGAAATTCATTCCTGCACCGGATGGATCCGCGGGCGAAGATCCTCTGCACGATGATCTTCATCGTCGCCATCTTTCTGGCGAACAGCCTCTGGTCCTATCTGCTGGTGACGGCGTTCATCCTCGGAAGCATCGCCGTTTCCGGCGTGCCGGTCAAAATGGTGGCGAAGGCCGTGAAGCCCCTGTGGCTCATCCTCGTCTTTACGCTGCTCATCCACGTGCTCACCACGCAGGGGACGCCCATCGTGTCCTTCGGGTGGTTCTCCATCAGCGAGGAGGGCGTGCGGAACGGCATCCTCATGACGCTCCGTCTGGTGTACCTCATCGCCTTTTCGTCGCTGCTCACCTATACGACGAGCCCCATCGTGCTCACCGACGGCATCGAGGCGCTGCTCACGCCGTGGAAGCGTATCGGCGTGCCTGCCCATGAGCTGGCCATGATGATGACCATTGCGCTCCGCTTCATCCCCACCCTGCTGGAGGAGACGGACCGCATCATGAAGGCCCAGTCCTCGCGCGGCGCCGATTTCACCACGGGCAATTTGTGGCAGCGGGCGAAGAGCATGGTGCCGCTTTTGGTGCCGCTGTTCATTTCCGCGTTCCGCCGGGCAGACGATCTGGCCACGGCCATGGAAGCGCGTTGCTACCGCGGCGGCGAAGGGCGCACGAAGATGCATCAGCTCATCTACACCTGGCGGGACGGCGCGGCCTTTGCGGCGGTGGCGGTGGTCACGGCTGCTCTCGCAGGCATGCGGTATTTCCTGTAACAAGCAGCGGGCCTGTGCGGCATGGCCGCACGGGCTTTTTTGATGCAGCGGCATCGACAACCATAAAAAGGAGCGGTATATGAGAAATATCTGGCTCACCGTCATGTACGACGGGTCCTCGTTTGCAGGATTTCAGCGGCAGGAAAACGGACTGGCCGTGCAGGAAGTGATCGAGCAGGTGCTGGAGCGCCTCACCGGGAAAAAGACGACGCTCTATTTCGTGGCGCGCACCGATGCGGGCGTCCACGCCTACGCACAGGAGTGCACTTTCTTCACGGAGTCCTCCATTCCGGGCGACCGGTTCCGCGCGGCCATGAATGCCTATCTGCCGCTCTCCATCCGCGTGCGGGAGAGCCGGGAGGTGCCGGAGGATTTTTCCGTGCGGAAGCGGAATACGGGCAAGACCTACGGCTATCTGCTCTCCTCTTCCCGGGAGGCGAGCCCCTTCCTGCGGCGGTACCTGTGGCCCTGCGGCCGCCGGCCGGTGCTGGAGAAGATGCAGGAGGCCGCGGCGGTGCTCACGGGCGTCCATGATTTTACGTCCTTCCGGGGAAACAATTCCGTGCCCGCCGATCCGGTGCGGCGCATTTTCGACATCACGGTCCGGCAGGACGGGGAGTTCTTCCGCATCTACGTCACCGGCGAGGGATTCCTGTACCACATGGTGCGGAATATCGCCGGGGCGCTGCTGGACGCGGGGACGGGCAAAAAAATGGCGGACGATCTGGCCCGAATCCTGGAGGCCCGGGACCGGAAGCTCCTCGGCATGACCGCGCCCGCGGCGGGGCTGTGCCTGCTGAAGGTGTATTTCGAGCCGGTGACGGCGGAGCGCATCGCAGAAACGCTCCGGGAGCCGCTCTGGCCCTGGACGGTGCAGTAAAAAGGAAAAGGCGTGCGAAGGAAACCGCACGCTTTTTTGATGTCCTTTTTCAGACAGCCGGCGGTGATACAATGAAGAAAAGACAGGAGGGATGAGCCATGAGAGAAGAAGAGAGGCGTGCACCAGAGTGGATCCGCGTGCGCGGCGCGCGGGTGCACAATCTGAAACGGCTCGATGTGGATATCCCGCTGGGGAAACTGGTAGGCGTCGCCGGCGTGTCCGGCTCGGGGAAATCGTCGCTCGCGCTGGGCGTGCTCTACGCGGAGGGCTCGCGGCGGTATCTGGAGGCGCTGTCGGCGTACACGCGGCGGCGGATGACCCAGGCGGCGGAGGCGAAGCTCGACAGCATCGACCATGTGCCGGCGGCGCTCGCCCTGCATCAGCGGCCGGCGGTGCCGGGCATCCGGAGCACCTTCGGCACGGCCACGGAGCTGCTGAACAGCCTGCGGCTCCTCTACTCCCGCCTCGGGAGCCACCGCTGCCCGAACGGCCATCTGGTGCCGCCGTCGCCGGATGTGGCCGCCGGGCGGAAGCTCCGCTGTCCTGTGTGCGGCGCCGTCTTTGACGGGCCCGGTGCGGAGAGCTTTTCCTTCAACAGCGAGGGCGCCTGCCGGCGCTGCGGCGGTACGGGCATCGTGCGCACGGTGAATGAGGCGTCGCTCGTGCCCGACGAGTCGCTCACCATCGACGAGGGGGCGGTGGCGCCGTGGAATTCCCTCATGTGGTCGCTCATGACGGACGTGTGCCGCGCCATGGGCGTCCGCACGGATGTGCCCTTTTCGGAGCTCACCCCGGAGGAGCGGGACATCGTATTTCACGGGCCGGCGGTGAAGAAGCACATCTTCTACCACGCCAAGGGCAGCAATCAGGCGGGCGAGCTGGACTTCACTTATTACAATGCGGTGTACACCGTGGAAAATGCGCTGGCCCGGGTGAAGGACGACAAGGGCATGAAGCGGGTGGAGAAATTCCTGAAGCAGGAGGTCTGCCCGGACTGCGGCGGCACCCGCCTCTGTGAGAAGGCGCGGTCATCGGTGCTGGGCGGAAAGACGCTGGATGAGGCCTGCGCCATGACGCTGGATGATCTGGTGCCATGGGTGAAGGCGGTGCCTGAATCGGTGCCGCCGGTGATGCGGGACATGGCGGAGAGCATCGCTGCCCAGTTTCTCCACACAGCGGCGCGCCTGCTGGAGCTGGGGCTGGGCTATCTCTCGCTGGACCGGGCGGGGCCGACACTGTCCACGGGAGAACGCCAGCGGGTCCAGCTCGCGCGGGCGGTGCGGAGCCGTACCACAGGCGTGCTGTACGTGCTGGACGAGCCGTCGGTGGGGCTCCATCCGGCCAATGTGGACGGTCTGCTGGGGATGGTGCGGGACCTGACGGAGCAGGGCAATTCCGTGGTGCTTGTCGATCATGATGTGCGGGTGCTCCGCGCGGCGGACTGGCTGATCGAGCTGGGGCCGGGCGCCGGCCCGGAGGGCGGACAGCTTCTCTATACCGGACCGGCAACAGGGGCGGAGACAGCGCCGCAGTCCCGCATCGGGCCTTTCCTGTCCGGCCGGGAGGCGGTGTGCGTGCGGGAGCCCGTGCCGGAGGACGCGCTTTTTGAGCACGGCACGATCCGGATGCGCACGGGGCCGCTTCATACGGTCCATGCGCTGGAGCTGGCCGTGCCGAAGGGGCGGCTCACCGCTGTGACGGGCGTGTCCGGCTCGGGCAAGACCACGGTCATTCTGGAGAGCCTCGTGCCGGCGCTGACCGCGGCGGTATCGGGCGGGACGCTGCCGGACCATGTGAAGGCCGTCGAGGCGGAGGGCATCCGCCGGGTGTGCCTCATCGATGCGGCGCCCATCGGGACGAACGTGCGCTCTACCGTGGCCACTTACAGCGGCGTGCTGGACGACCTGCGCCGGGTCTATGCGGCGCTGCCAGAGGCGAAGGCCCGGGGCTGGAAGGCCGGGGATTTCTCGTACAATACGGGAAAGCTCCGGTGCCCCATGTGCGACGGCACGGGACAGATCACCATGGACGTGCAGTTCCTGCCGGACGTGTCCGTGCCGTGCCCGGCCTGCGGGGGCCGGCGGTACAGCGGGGACGCGGCGGCGGTGAAGCGCATAGGAAAGCACGGCCGGCCGGAGGAGGCGCTGTCCCTGCCGGAGCTGCTGTCGCTTACGGTGGATCAGGCGCTGGCGGCCACGGCGGATCTGAAGAAGGTGCAGGACCGGCTCCGCATCCTGTCCCGGCTGGGTCTGGGCTATCTCACCCTTGCCGAGGCGACGCCCGCCCTGTCCGGCGGGGAGGCCCAGCGGCTGAAGCTCGCCGCGGAAATGGGGCGGCCCCAGGACGATGCGGTCTTTGTGTTCGACGAGCCCACCATCGGCCTCCATCCGCTGGATGTGCGGGCCCTCATCGGGATCTTCCGGTCGCTCACGGCAAGCGGCGCCACGGTCATCGTCATCGAACACGATCTGGACCTGATCGCCAATGCGGACTATGTGGTGGACATGGGGCCGGGCGGCGGCGCGAAGGGCGGACGCATCGTGGCGGCGGGCACGCCGGAGGCGGTGGCCCGTTCGCCGGAGAGCGTCACCGGGCGGTATCTCCGGAATCCCTTATAAAATTTTTCAGGAAAGCGGCGGCTTCGGCCCCGCTTTTTTCCATGCTACAATGAGGATGAATCGAACAATCCAATCATTTGATTAAAATATTGAAAGAAGGCGCGCCATGGACAGGAGACAACAGATTCTGGAAGCGGCGGAGGCGCTGTTCCGCGAAAAGGGATACCGCCGGGTGTCCGTGCGGGAAATCGCCCGGGCGGCCGGCGTGGGGCCGTCGGCGGTGTCCTATTATTTCGGGAGCAAGGAAGCGCTTCATACGATGCTTTTTCCCGGGGAGGCGCCCCATAAGGAGGACGTAAAGCTGCGCATCGAGCGGGCGGGGCTCCGGCTCTTTGCAGAGGACGGCTACGAGCGGGTATCCATCCGCGATGTGGCGAAAGCGGCGCAGGTGAACAGCGCGGCCATTTCCTACTACTTCGGCGGCAAGGCCGGTCTTTACCGGCAGATCCTCTACCGGGGGACGGGGCTGATCTCGGAATTCACGGAGATCGTAGAGCGGGAGAAGCCCTCGCCGGAGGGCATCCTCCATCTGTACGGGACCTTCCTGTGCCGGCTCGGGGAGGAGCGCCCGGCGGTGCTGCGGCTCATCTTCCGGGAGCTCATGGCGGGGACGGCGGTATTCCGGGATTTCGTGCGGGAGCGTCTCGCCGGCGTGATGGCGATCATCCACCACGCCGCGGCGGACGGCGTCGCCGCCGGACAGTTCCGGCCCGGCCTGCGGGCGGAGGAGACCTGCCTCGCCTGGGCGGGGATGGTGCTTTTCTATTTCCTGTCCTCGGGGATCCACAGCGACATTTCCCCGGAACGGACGCTCCGGCCGGAGTCGTATCTGGACGAGGCATGGGGCATTTTTGAAAAAGGGGTCCTGCGGCCGGAGACCGCAGAGGAAAGGAGCGGCAGATGATGAACAGACAGTGTATGGCGGCAGCGGCGGTGCTGCTCGCCCTGAGCCTCACCGTGGCGGGGTGCGGTGCGAAGCGGGCGGAGGCGGCGGAAACGGCGCCCATCGTGAAGACCCTCACCATCGGAGCGGACTCTGCCGCGGCGGTGCAGACCTTCTCCGGCACGGTGCACGGCGTCTATGAATCGCCGGTGGCCTTCCAGGCCGGCGGGCGCATCACCGCGCGGTATGTAGCAGCCGGAGACCGGGTGTATGCAGGTCAGGCGCTGTACCAGCTCGATTCCCGGGATGCGGAGGAGCAGGCCGCCGCGGCGCAGAGCGCGGTCATTTCCGCCGAGGCCCAGCTCGATCTGGCATCCTCCACGCGGGACCGCTATCTGTCCCTCCACAAGGTGAATGCCATTTCCGATCTGGCCATGGACCAGACGGAGAACCAGTACAAGCTGGCGGCGGCCCAGCTGGCGCAGGCGCGGGCGGCGCTCGCCCGGGCGGAGAACAATCTGTCCTTCACCACGCTCACCGCGGACCGGGACGGCCTCATCGGCTCGACCCTGTGCGAGGTGGGGCAGGTGGCGGCTCCGGGCACGCCGGCGGCGCTCATCGTGGATGATTCCGCACTGGACGTGTACATTTCCTTCACGGAAAAGCAGTACGGCGCCTACAGCGTGGGCATGCCCTGCACGGTGACTTTCTGGGCGCTCCCCGGTGTGGAGGTGGCCGGGACGATCCGGGAAAAGGCGGCCGCGCCGAACAGCTCCACCGGGACCTATGACGTGAAGGTGGCGCTCACGGACCCGCCGGATACGGTGGCGGTGGGGATGACCGCTTCCGTGCGCATCGATGCGCCGCAGAGCCGGGAGACGGTATCCGTGCCGCTCACTGCCATGGCGGGCGACGCCTCGGCTCCGGAGGTGTGGGCCGTCCGTGACGGAAAGGCGGTGAAGCTCCCCGTGACGACCGGCGCCTACGGAAAGGATGTGGTGGAGATCACCGGCGGCCTGCAGAAGGGAGATGTGATCATCACCGCCGGGACACAGCGTCTCACTGAGGGCGAAGAGGTCCGCACATGAAAGGCGTGAATCTGGCGGAATGGGCCATCCGCCATAAACAGATCGTCTATTTCTTCATCATCGCCATCCTCATCGGCGGCATCTGGTCCTATTTCCATCTGGGACGGAGCGAGGACCCGAATTTCACCATCCGCCAGATGGTGGTCACCGCCGCCTGGCCGGGCGCCTCGGCGGAGGAGATCACCGAGCAGGTGACGGACCCGCTGGAAAAGAAGCTGCAGGACACCCGCGGGCTGGACTACCTCAAGTCCTTCACCCATGACGGCAAAACCATCATCTACGTGAATCTGAAGGACAGCGTGCCGGCGGACGAGGTGGAGACCCGGTGGCATGACGTGCGGAACATGGTGACCGACGTGTGGGGCGACATGCCCGCCGGCGTGGTCGGGCCCGTCATCAATGACCGCTTCGATGATGTGTACGGCTCCATCTATGCGGTCACGGGGGACGGCTTTTCCTACGAGGAGAAGCGGGCTTATGCGGAGGCGCTCCGGCAGCGGATGCTCCGCATCGAAGATGTGCAGAAGGTGGAGCTCCTGGGCGTGCAGGAGCAGGCCATCTATGTGGAAATGGACCAGAACAAACTGGCCTCCTTCGGGATGAGCCCCACCGATGTATTTCAGCTCATCCGGCAGCAGGGCCTCATGACGCCCTCCGGCATGATCCATACGGATGCGCGGAACGTGGCCATCCGCGTGACGGGGCTGCTCCCCGCGGCGGAGGCCATCCGGGCCATCCCCATCCACGTGGGAGAGCGGTCCTTCCGGCTGGGGGACGTGGCGACGGTGACGCAGACCTATACGGACCCGGAGACGGCGCTCATGTATTTCAACGGCCGTCCGGCAGTGGGCGTGGCGGTGTCCATGTCGCCCGGCGGGGACAACCTGAAGCTGGGGGAAAATCTCGCCGCTGCGGCGGAGGAAATGCAGCGGGATTTTCCGGCGGGGCTCTCCGTGGAGCTCGTGGCGGACCAGCCGAAGGTGGTGAACGACTCCATCCGGGAATTCACGGAGGCGCTCATGGAAGCGCTGGTGATCGTCATGGCGGTGAGCTTCTTCTCTCTGGGCCTCCGGAGCGGACTGGTGCTCGCCCTGTGCGTGCCCGTGGTGGTGTGCGCGTCTTTCCTCTTCATGGCGTACAAGGGCATCGACCTCCACATCGTGTCGCTGGGCTCGCTCATCGTATCGCTGGGGCTTCTCGTGGATGACGCGATCATCGTCATCGAGATGATGCAGGTGAAGCTCGAGGAGGGGGCGGACCGCATGGAAGCAGCAGAGGGAGCGTACAAGGCGTGCGCGCTCCCCATGCTGGCAGGGACGCTCATCACCGCGGCGGGCTTCCTGCCGGTGGCGCTGGCCGAGGGGCAGACTGCGGAATACACGAGCTCTCTGTTCTGGGTCATCGCAGGGACGCTCATTCTGTCATGGCTCGCGTCCATCTTCATTTCCCCCGTGCTGGGGTACCGCCTGATCCGCGTGGAAAAGACGGCGCCGTGGAAGCATGCCCTCCATGAGAAGGCCTACGCCTTTTTCTACCGGGCCATCCGCGGGGCCGTGCATTACCGGAAGGCGGTCATCGCCGGGACGTTCTGCCTCTTTGCAGCGGCGCTCGGCACCTATCCGTTCATCCATCAGGAATTTTTCCCGCCGTCGGTGCGGCCGGAGCTCATCCTCGACGTGAATCTGCCGGGCGGTGCGTCCATCCGGGATACGAAGCGCGTCATGAGCGGCATCGAGGACCATCTTTACGGCGACGGGCGGGTGGCGTCCTTTGCGACGTATATCGGCGATTCGTCGCCGCGGTTCATCCTGCTTTTCGACCCGCTCCCGCCGGAGGACGGCCACGGGCAGATGATCATCACCGCGGACAGCACGGACAGCCGGGACGCCCTGAAGGAGGAGCTCTCCGCCATGATCGCCGCGGACTATCCGGAGGCGCAGGCCCACGTGCGGTTCATCACCACCGGGCCGCCGGCGGAATACCCGGTGATGCTCCGCCTCCGCGGCCCGGATGCGGCAGTCACGGCCTCGCTGGCCGAGGAGGCGCTGGCGCTCATGAAGACCCATCCGCAGGTGGCCAATGCGAGCCTGAACTGGCCGGAGACGACGCCCATCGTGCGGCTCACCATCGACCAGGACAAGGTGCGCACCCTCGGCATCGACAATTACGCGGTGTCGCAGGACCTCTATGCGAAGCTCTCGGGCTACCGCATCGCCGAATCCTATCAGGGGGATCAGCTGGTGCCGGTGTCCTTCCGGCTGGAGGGTACGGCGGCGGACCATCTGGCGGGCCTGTCCTCCCTGCCGGTCTATGCGGGCAGCGGCCGCTATGTGGCTCTTGGGGATATCGCGGACATTTCCTATGACAGCGAGATCACCACGATCTGGCGGCGGGATGCCTTCCCGTGCGTGACGCTCCGCGCGGATGTGACGAACGGCGGCAAGTCCGACTCCGTCACGCGGGAGGTCTATGAAAAGACGCTGAAGGACTTCCGGAAGTCCCTGCCGCCGGGGTACACTCTCGAGACGGACGGCACGCTCGAGCGGAGCGAGGACTCCCTCGCCCAGATCCTGGCGCCGGTGCCGGTGGTGGTCTTCGTCGTGCTGGCCATCCTGATGTTTGAGCTGAAGAAGCTCCGCCTCATGGCCATCGCGGCGGTGTCCGGCCCGCTGGGGCTCATCGGGTGCCTCCTCACACTGGCCGTGACGGGCGAGCCTCTGGGCTTCATGGCCATCATCGGCATGCTGGCCATCATGGGCATGGTCATCCGGAACAGTATCATTCTCCTCGACCAGATCCGGCAGCATCTGGAGGAGGGGCTCTCGCCGTACCGGGCGGTGATCGACTCGGCGGTGCTCCGTTTCCGGCCCATCATGCTCACGTCCTTTGCGGAGGTGCTGGGGATGATCCCGCTCCTGCCGAATCCCTTCTGGTCGCCCATGTCGGCGGCCTTCATCGGCGGGCTCGCCGTGGCGACGCCGCTGGGGCTGCTCTTCGTGCCCGCTCTCTACGCGGCGTGGTACGATGTGAAGGAAACCGGTGAAAAGGGCGCGTGGGAAAAATAACATAAAAAAAGAACCTGTACGGGAAGAGGTACAGGTTCTTTTTTATTACAGCGTGAAGGCCCGGCCCTCGCCGAGGGCGGAGAGATTGGCCAGAAGCGGTGGCCACACGTGGCGGCGCAGGTCGTAGCTCCAGGGATTGCGGTAGACCGACGTGAGGATCGCCAGCGACGACGCCAGCATGAGGTGCATGGAGAGGAAGAGCTCCGTATTGCACCCGGGCACGTCCCGGATGAAATCGGGGGAATTGCTGTGGAAGGCGGCGCTCGCCCGGCGGTCCAGCGCGCGGAGCTCCCGGTGAAAATCGGCGAGGCCCGGGAGCGATGAGAGGAGGCTCTCCGGCAGGGGCGCCATCATCACGTAGCGGGTGAGGCGGCCGGCGCGGCAGATCCGTCCGTTTTTGTCCCGATATTCCGCCCAGCGGGGGAGCGCTTTCCGGAGGCGGCGGAAGGCCTCGTCCGCCTCGTCCTGCCGGTCTGCGGAGAGCGCCGAGAGATACCACCAGTACCAGTAGGAGAGGCCCCGGGTGGACCAGCTGTTGTACAGGTCGGCATAATTTTCCAGCATGTGCCGGAGGAGGCCGTAGGGGAGGCTCGTCTCGCCCGGCCGGCCGGAGGAAAAATTGTCGAGCAGGAGGAGCGACAGGCCGTTGAAGGAGGAGGCGATGCGGTGGTAGAGCCAGAAGGCGTAGTCCGACCGGACGGAGCAGCCCCCTTCCCGGGCGGACGAGATGTACGAATCCTCCGCTTCAAAGGCCTTGAGCGCCCGGGTGAGCTGCCGCAGGCGGAGCGTAAAATCCGGCGCCAGTCCGTAGGCCATGGGTATCCCTCCTTTTTTCGTTTTCTATCATTATATAAAATTTTCCGCAGGAAATCTCCGGCGCGGCGCCGCCTGCCATGGCCGGACAGGAAAATGATGAAAAAATTTATGGATGTACGGTGAAATCAGAATCATAAATTTATCAGTCGGCGCCGTGGGAAGGCCGGGGCGGAGCAGGGAAAGCGGCGGAAATCATCAGAAAACAGGGAGATTTCCGCCGCATCCCCTTTTTTCATTGCGCCGCGTTTGCTATAATAAGGAGTAAACTTTTTTGAATTGCAAATAGAGAAAGCAGGAGAGACGAAGGAATGAAAAGAGAAGACATCCGGAATATAGCTATTATTGCCCATGTCGACCACGGCAAGACGACGCTCGTCGACGCCATGCTGAAACAGAGTCATATTTTCAGAGAAAATCAGAAGGTGGCGGAACGCGTCATGGACTCCAACCCGCTGGAACGGGAAAGAGGCATCACCATTCTCGCAAAGAACACCTCTGTCATGCATGACGGCGTGAAGATCAACATTGTCGACACCCCTGGGCACGCTGATTTCGGCGGCGAAGTAGAACGCATCCTGAACATGGTAGACGGCGTGCTGCTTCTGGTGGATTCTCACGAAGGTCCGATGCCGCAGACGAAATACGTGCTGCGCAAGGCGCTGGAACACAAACTGAAGCCGATCGTGGTCATCAACAAGATCGACCGTCCCGATGCCCGCATCTCCGATGTGGAAGGGGAAATTCTGGACCTTTTCATGGAACTCGATGCCGATGAAGATCAGCTCGATTTTCCGCTGATCTATGCGTCTGCCCGTGCAGGCATCGCGAAGTACAACATGAGCGATGAAAGCAATGACCTCACTCCGCTTTTTGAAACCATTCTGAAATACATCCCCGCTCCGGAAGGCGATCCGGAAGCACCGCTCCAGATCATGACCACCACGCTCGACGCGGATGATTATCTGGGCAAGGTCGCCATCGGCCGCATCACCCGCGGCACCGTACGCGTAGGCCAGCAGGTGGTCATCACCGACGGCACCAACAGCCGCAGCGACCGCGTGGGCCAGCTCTTCACCTGGCAGGGCATGAAGCGCACCCCCGCTGAAAGCGCACAGATGGGCGACATCGTCGCCATGGCAGGCTTCAAGGACATCAATATCGGCGAGACCGTAGCGGATGCCCAGCAGCCGGAAGCACTCCCGGCCATCCACATCGACGAACCGACTCTGTCCATGGTCTTCCACGTCAACAAGAGCCCCTTCGCAGGCCGTGAGGGCGACTTCGTAACGAGCCGCCACATCCGTGCCCGCCTCCTGAAGGAAGTGGAAACGAACGTGGCTCTCCACGTGAGAGACGGGGAATCCTCCGACTCCTTCATCGTATCCGGCCGCGGCGAACTGCATCTGTCCGTCCTCATCGAAATGATGCGCCGTGAAGGCTTCGAGCTGGAGATCTCCAAGCCGCAGGTCATTTACAAGGAAATCGACGGCAAGAAGTGCGAACCGATCGAACGCCTCACCGTCGAAGTGCCGCAGGAATTCATGGGCGCCGTCATGGAAGGCCTCGGACCGCGCCGTGCGGAAATGATCTCCATGGAAGAGCTGGCAGGCTACATGAAGATGGAATTCTCCATCCCGGCCCGCGGCCTCATCGGCTTCCGCAATGAAATGCTCACCACCACCCGCGGCACGGGCATCATGTACCATGTCTTCCAGGGCTACGAACCCTACAAGGGACCGATCCCGGAACGTACCCGCGGCTCTCTCGTGGCTTTCGAAGCAGGCGTCACCACGGCTTACGGCCTGAACAGCGTGCTCGACCGGGGCGAACTCTTCCTGGAACCGGGCGTTGAAGTCTATGAAGGCATGATCATCGGTGAAAATGCCCGTGAAAATGATATGGACGTCAACCCCTGCAAGAAGAAGCACCTCACGAATACCCGTGCTTCCGGCTCTGACGACGCTCTGCGCCTCATCCCCATCAGCAAGCTGAGCCTGGAGGGCTGCCTGGAGTTCCTGGCACAGGACGAGCTGCT
>OMDW01000258.1_pt1 | contig 14740 bp, 14 predicted proteins | sample 1673661 | NCBI WGS metagenome assembly OMDW01 (sample SAMEA103958118, study PRJEB25191) | human gut metagenome
GGAAGTATTTTGTTCTTGTATGACAAAGCCCGTTACGACTGGGGGAAATTGCAAAGGGATACTCCTAGGGGTGAACAAGCTGTCAGTGATGCCCGTGTAAATGGTGATGGCGTTCCCTTTGCCTTTTCGGAGGCTTTTGGTATTGAAATAACGAGGGATAAAACGCCGGAACTGTATAGGCTCATTATTAATATGAGAGAGGATGCCGGAGATTTGGCTACCCGTCATGCTAAAGAGTATTATATGCGTGTACGTCCTTTTAGTTTTTTCAATGAAATGACTTGTAATCCCGAACAGCAGGAAGAACTTTCAACGAACGGTTCCTATCCTTCGGGACATACAGCCATAGGATGGGCTACTGCCCTTGTTTTGGCAGAAATCAATCCTGACAGGCAGAATGAGATTCTGAAAAGAGGATTTGAAATGGGACAGAGTCGTGTTATTTGTGGGTATCATTTCCAAAGTGATGTAGATGCTGCCCGAATTGTGGCTAGTGCTGTTGTTGCCCGTCTCCATGCCAACGATGCTTTTGTGAAACAGCTTAATAAGGCGAAAGATGAGTTCTCCAAGCTGCAAAAAGCAGGACTCATTCAGTCTGTTTCCAAAAAATAATTCCCTATAACTTAACCATAAACCGTAACTATTTAATGTAATGTTTTTCTTAGATGAACCGGACAAGAGTATTTGCTGAGCCTAAAAGCATGACTATTGATCGGATGCTGATGGGAGGAGGAGTCTGACTGATTACTTTCATTGTGTGGTCTTACAGATTCTTCACTGCCCTCAGTATGATAAAAATCAGAGACAGACTGACAGGATACTTGGATGGTTACCATTAAAACTGTATATTATGAAAAATCTTATATCATTAGGAGTTTTTCTCCTGATATTGTTCTCCGTACAGGTAAATGCACAGGAACAATCAGTTTTGAAAATACGTCCTACAGGACGAATCTTGATGGATGGAGGCTTGTTTCATTCAGATAATAAAAACTTTGTAGATGGTGTAGCGATTCCTGATGCTCGGATAGGTGTAAAAGCAACCTATGGAAAATATAAAGCGAAAGTGGATATAGGCTATGCGTATGGAAAGGTCAGTTTAAAAGACATATTTGTAGAAAGACAATTTTCCTCACATGCGTTATTACGTGTAGGGAATTTTGTACATCAGTTCGGGCTTCAAAGTTCTACTAGTTCGTCTATGAAAGTAACCATGGAGGAGCCGGCAAGTAATGAGGCTTTTTTCAACAGCCGGCTGATAGGGGCTATGTTTGTGTATGACAAAAATGATTTTTTCGGTACAGCTAGTGTTCATGTGGAGAGCGAGGCTCTTAAGAAGAAATCCAATGAATTGGGTAAAATGGGTTATGGTGCTATGAGCCGCTTGGTCTATCGTCCTTTACATGATACAGGGAGATTGTTTCAGTTGGGTATTTCCGGTGCTTACGAAACACCTAGATACAATAGCGAACCTACACTTAACCATACTAGCTTTGACTTGGGGGCTAATTTCCCGACGCGTATTGCAAAAGTCAGAGCTGTGAATGCCTTGATTCCGGATGCAAAGAACCTGATAAAATTTACACCGGAGATGATAGCAGGATATGGTCCTGTGGCATTGGAAGCACAATATTATTATCTTCAAGTGAACCGGAAAAAGGATTTTAAGAATTATAAAGCGAGTGGTATGTATGGAATACTGAGAGGTTTGCTGATAGGTGGTAATTATAGATATTCACATACGGATTGTGGTATTGCCACTCCGGACTCTGGTTCGTTGGAATGTGTATTCGGATATAACTATACTGATATGTCGGATACCCGGTCCCATATTTATGGCGGGCGTTTGAACGATGTCTCTTTTACTGTCAATTATTATATCAATAAGTATATGATATGGAGATTCCGGTACTCTTATACTAAGATAACGGATAGAGTGGGATTTGAAAACCAGTCATTAAGTGCGTTTCAGACACGTTTTCAAGTGATATTTTAAATAGAGGGTCAGAGTTTCATTTTGTTTCAAGAGTTTGAAGCAAGGTGGAACTCTTATATTTGAAACAGATTGGGTGGCAAGAAGAATGTCCTTTTGGGAGTAGAGGGTAGCATAAACCTGTTACTGTAAGAACGAATATCGAAAAATAGCTTTATCTTTGTATTCTTTATACTAGGAATTAAATGAAAAACAAATGAAAGAAGCAACCATAACTCCTTTTGCAAAGCCGCTATATATAATGACCAAACCTGTAGGTGCGGTTTGTAATCTGGCCTGTGATTATTGTTACTATTTGGAAAAATCCAAGTTATATGAGGAACAGCCGCGTCATGTGATGAGCGATGAATTACTGGAGAAATTTATTAAAGAATATATTCAGTCGCAAACCATGCCGCAAGTTTTGTTTACCTGGCATGGGGGAGAAACTTTGATGCGTCCTTTAGTTTTTTATAAGAAAGCCTTGGAACTTCAGAAAAAATATGCAGGTGGTAGAACCATTGATAATTGCATTCAGACAAATGGCACATTGCTGACAGATGAATGGTGTGAATTCTTCTGCGAGAATAATTTTTTGGTAGGCATTTCTATAGACGGTCCTCAGGAATTTCACGATGAATACCGGAAGAACAAGATGGGACAACCTTCTTTCTATAAGGTAATGAAAGGGATTAACCTGTTGAAAAAGCATGGAGTGGAATGGAATGCCATGGCAGTGGTCAATGACTATAATGCAGATTATCCGTTGGACTTCTATCGTTTCTTTCGTGACGAACTTGATTGTCATTATATACAGTTTACTCCCATTGTCGAGCGACTGTCTAGCCGTGCAGATGGTCTTCGGCTTTCTTCATTAAAGCAAAAAGACGGTGAACTGGCTCCTTTTTCCATTACTCCCGAGCAGTGGGGGAATTTCCTTTGTACTATTTTCGACGAATGGGTACTGAATGACGTGGGCAATTACTATATTCAGTTGTTTGATTCTACGCTGGCCAATTGGGTGGGACAGCAGCCAGGCGTTTGTTCATTAGCTAAATATTGTGGACATGCAGCCGTGATGGAATTCAACGGTGATGTGTATGCTTGCGATCATTTTGTCTTTCCTGAGTATAAATTGGGAAATATTTATCAGAAGACTTTGGTGGAGATGATGTATGGTAAAGAACAGGAAACTTTTGGTGTGATGAAGCACAATAGTCTGCCACAGCAGTGCCTGAACTGTTCTTATGAGTTTGCCTGTCATGGGGAATGTCCGAAGAATCGTTTTATGTTAAGTAAAGACGGTGAACCGGGATTGAATTACTTGTGTAAGGGATATTATCAATTTTTTGACCACGTAGCACCCTATATGGATTTTATGAAGAAGGAATATCTGGCGGAACGCGCTCCGGCTAATGTGATGGAGTGGGCGAGAGAAAGGAGAAATAAATAGACTGTTTTCAGTAAGCCGACTGTATGGAACAAGCAAGTCAACTTACCTGATCGTTTCAGTTGACTTATTTGATCATTTAAGTTAAGTTACTTTTTCATGGCTGTTCGGCTTAGTTGGAAAAATAAAAGGAGCAAAGTCTCTACGACTTCACTCCTTTTATTTTTTCCGGTCAGATGAATTATTTTCCGTTGTATTCATCAGATACAGTTAATTTCTTACGACCTTTTGCACGACGGCTGGCTAATACGCGACGACCGTTAGCAGTTGCCATTCTTTCACGGAATCCATGTTTGTTTTTTCTCTTTCTGTTAGAGGGTTGGAACGTTCTTTTCATTGTATATACTTATTTTATGTTATTATTCACCATGAGTAACGGGCTGCAAAATTAGTGACTTTTTTGAAATAAACAAAGAGATAACTCATTTTTAGTGATTTCTTTTTGCGTTTTTTCTTGATTTACATTACTTTTGCACTCGAAATCACAGCTATAAGTGAATATAATCTGAAATAATAATCAAATATAAGCGAAGAAAAGTATGATTAATGCTCAAGACATTAAAATCGGAACAGCTATCCGTATGGACGGCAAATTGTATTTCTGTATTGACTTCCTGCATGTAAAACCGGGAAAAGGTAACACATTCATGCGTACTAAATTGAAAGATGTGGTTAATGGTTACGTTTTGGAACGTCGTTTCAACATCGGTGAAAAATTGGAAGATGTACGTGTGGAACGTCGTCCACACCAATATTTGTATATGGAAGGTGCAGACTATATTTTTATGAATCAGGAAACATTCGACCAAATTCCTATTGCTCATGACTTGATTAACGGAGTAGACTTCCTGTTGGAAGGAATGGTGGTGGATGTGGTTTCTGATGCTTCTACAGAAACAGTATTGTTTGCTGATGTTCCGGTAAAAGTGCAGATGAAAATTACTTATACCGAACCGGGTCTGAAAGGGGATACGGCTACCAATACGTTGAAACCTGCTACAGTGGAATCGGGTGCTACCGTGCGTGTTCCTTTATTCATTAATGAAGGTGAAACAATTGAAATTGATACTCGTGACGGCTCATATGTAGGCCGTGTGAAAGCATAATCTATTTATATATGCATATAAAAAGGCGGAACTTGTTGCAAGCTCCGCCTTTTTTATGTTTCTTTGTACTTCTCTGTGATGGATAAAATCAAAATAAAGCAATGAGATATTCTTTTATTATACCGGTTTATAATCGTCCTGAAGAGGTGGATGAGTTATTGAACAGTCTTACAAGGCAGACAAATAAGAATTTTGAAGTCCTGATAGTGGAGGATGGTTCATCTGTTCCGTGCAAGGAAGTGGTAGATAATTACGCTGACCGGTTGGATATATGTTATTATTTCAAATCCAATTCCGGTCCCGGGCAGACCCGCAATTATGGAGCGGAACGGGGGCATGGAGAATATCTTATCATATTGGATTCTGATTGCATTTTGCCTGAAGGGTATTTGGCGGCTGTCGAGTCAGAGCTTCAACGGCAGAAGGCAGATGCTTTTGGTGGTCCTGACCGTGCTCATGATTCGTTTACCAATATACAGAAAGCAATAAATTATGCCATGACTTCGTTTTTTACTACCGGAGGTATCCGTGGAGGGAAGAAAAAAATGGATAAATTCTATCCCCGTAGTTTTAATATGGGGGTACGGGCTGAGGTATATAAAGCGTTGGGAGGATTTTCTAAGATGCGTTTTGGAGAAGATATTGATTTCAGTATCCGTATCTTTCAAGGGGGATATGCTTGTCGGTTGTTCCCTGAAGCATGGGTGTGGCACAAGCGTCGTACCGATTTGAAGAAGTTTTTCAAGCAAGTGCATAATTCGGGTATTGCCCGTATCAATCTGTATAAAAAGTATCCTGAATCATTGAAAGTTGTACATTTGTTACCGGCACTTTTTACTATAGGAATTGTATTCCTGTTGTTATGTTCGTTGGTTTGTAGCTGGAGTTTGTCTTTGCTGCTGCTTTTTGCTCTTATCATTTGTGTAGACTCCACATTGCGAAATAAAAGTTTCAAAATAGGATTATTATCCATCCTTGCTTCTTTTATTCAGTTGATTGGCTATGGAACTGGTTTCCTGCGGGCCTGGTGGAAACGCTGTGTGTTGGGGAAAAACGAATTTGCCGCATTTGAGAAGAATTTTTATAAATAGAATTTTACCATGAAGAGGTGTTAAAAGTGATGGACTTTTTATGCGTCTTTATGGCGGGGAAAAATAAAGAAAGATGGCAGAAAAACTAACCATAAACCAATGGGCGGAAGAAGATCGTCCTCGTGAAAAGATGATGTTGCATGGAGTGGGGACACTTTCGGATGCTGAGTTGCTTGCTATTCTGATAGGTTCGGGAAATACGGAGGATTCTGCTGTGGAGTTAATGCGTAAAGTGTTGAGTGATTATCATAATAGTTTGAATGAATTGGGCAAAACTACCGTAGATGAACTGTGTCACTATAAAGGAATAGGTCCTGCCAAAGCTATCACCATTTTGGCGGCTTCCGAATTGGGAAAGCGCCGAAAGGAGGAAGAAGGAAAAGAACGTAAGGTCATTCTCAGCTCCCGTGATGTTTATCAATATTTTTATCCGTTGATGTGTGATTTGCCTACAGAGGAATGCTGGGTCTTGTTGTTGAATCAGGCTTCCAAAGTAATTGACCGTATAAAGATAAGTTCCGGAGGCCTGGTCTCTACAGCGGTAGATGTCCGTTGTGTATTGAGGGAAGCATTATTGAAACGGGCCGTTGCCATGGCACTTTGTCACAACCATCCTTCCGGCAGTATGCGACCTAGTACAGAGGATGATCGGTTGACGGAACATCTTGACAAGGCGGCAAAAGTAATGAACATAAGACTGATAGATCATGTTATTTTAACGGATGGCAAATTTTATAGCTATGCTGATGAAGGAAAAATATAGAAAATCATTAAATTTGCAATTAAAACAACGAGAGATATGGATGCAGATACCCGTTTAAAAACAGAAGAGAAGATTATAGCCATGTTGAAAACTGTATATGATCCCGAGATTCCGGTGAATATATACGATTTAGGCTTGATATATAAGATTGATTTGCAAGATGATGGAGAAGTAGTGTTAGATATGACATTGACTGCCCCCAATTGTCCTGCTGCTGATTTTATTATGGAGGATGTCCGTCAGAAAGTCGACTCTGTGGAAGGAGTTACTTCATCGGTCGTGAACTTGGTTTTTGAACCCGAATGGGATAAAGATATGATGAGTGAAGAAGCTAAATTGGAATTGGGTTTCCTCTAATAAATTGAAAGTTGAGAATTAAAATTGGAAAATAAGAATTGCCAATATGTCTAAGTTATTGGACAAGGTGTTGTTTTTTAATTCTCTATTCTCGGATTTTTAATTTATGAGGTATTTAATTTAGTAAGATTATGAAGAACGTATATTTCCTTTCCGATGCACATTTAGGTTCTCGTGCCATAGCACACGGGCGGACACAGGAGCGCCGTTTGGTGAATTTTCTGGATAGTATAAAACATAATGCTGCAGCAGTGTACCTGTTGGGAGATATATTCGACTTTTGGTACGAGTTCAAACTGGTAGTGCCGAAAGGCTATACTCGTTTCTTGGGGAAGATTTCCGAGTTGACCGATTTGGGAGTGGAGGTGCATTTCTTTATCGGTAATCATGACATCTGGTGTGGTGATTATTTGGAAAAAGAGTGCGGGGTAACTATTCATCGTCAGCCGTTGACCTGTGAGATTTATGGGAAGGAGTTTTTCTTGGCACATGGGGACGGATTGGGAGATAAAGATGCCAAGTTCAAATTGTTGCGTTCCATGTTTCATAGTACCACTTTACAAACGCTGTTTTCTACCATACATCCCCGTTGGAGCATAGAACTTGGCTTGGAATGGGCCAAGCATAGCCGTCTGAAGCGTGAAGGCGGTAAGGAACCCGAGTATATGGGAGAGGATAAGGAACCGTTGGTCTTGTTTACTAAAAATTACCTTAAAGACCATCCGGATATCAATTATTTTATTTATGGTCATCGCCACATTATGCTAGACTTGATGCTGAGCCGTACTTCACGTATGTTGATTCTTGGTGACTGGATACAAGATTTTTCGTATGCTGTATTTGATGGTGAAAATATGTTCCTTGAGCAGTATGTTGAGGGAGAAAGTCAATATTCTTAAAAAAGGCTACTATGCATCACGCGTAGCAGCCTTTTATAATTTATATATTTAACCAAACAATAAAATTACTTATTCAGAATAGCCAGAGTATCGCTGGCAATCATCAGCTCTTCATCAGTTGGGATAACAGCTACTGTCACTTTGGAGTCATCGGCAGAAATAATAGCTTCTTCTCCACGAACCTTGTTCTTTTCAAGGTCAATCTTCACACCCATGAATTCCAAACCTTCACAAACTTCAGAACGGCAATTGGCTTGATTTTCACCTACACCGCCAGTGAACAGGATGATGTCTACACCACCTAGAGCGGCAGCGTATGCACCAATATATTTCTTGATGCGGTAGAAATACATCTTTTCAGCCAAAATAGCTTTCGGATTTCCGGCGGCAACAGCGGCTTCCAGTTCGCGCATATCGCTGGATACACCTGAAACGCCTAATACACCACTTTTCTTGTTTAGTAAGTTGGATACGCCGGTTGCATTTAATCCTTCTTTTTCCATGATGAAAGTAACGGCGCCTGCATCGATGTCACCACTACGAGTTCCCATTACAAGACCTTCCAATGGGGTCAGCCCCATACTGGTGTCTATACATTTACCATCTTTGATAGCTGAAATGGAACCACCGTTACCGATGTGGCAAGTGATAATTTTCTTTCCTTTCGGATCAACGCCAAGGAATTCGCATACACGTTGTGAAACATAGCGATGAGAAGTTCCATGGAAGCCATAACGGCGCACACCGTATTTTTCATATAGTTCGTATGGAATGGCATACATATATGCATAGTCGGGCATTGTTTGATGGAATGCCGTATCAAATACACCTACTTGGGGAACGTTGGGCAGAATGGCAGAAACAGCATTCACACCTTTCAGGTTAGCCGGGTTATGAAGCGGGGCTAAATCGTTGCAAGCGATAAAAGCATCCAGTACTTCTTTATTCAGCAATACGGATTCGCTGAAACGTTCTCCGCCATGTACCATACGGTGACCTACTGCGTTGATTTCATCCAATGACTTGATTGCGCCATATTCCGGGCTCACCAATGTATTCAGAATGAACTCGATACCTGCGGTATGTTCTGGGATGTCTTTTTCTAATATTTTCTTTTCACCGTTGGGCAAAGTCAGTTTCAGGAAAGAGCCTACCAAGCCGATTTTTTCTATACCGCCCTGTGCCAGGACTTCTTTGGTAGTCATATCAAATAATTTATATTTAATAGAAGAACTACCGCAATTGAGCACTAATATTTTCATGATGTTGTTGTTTTTTGGAGAATGATTATTTGTTTTCTTTAGCGGCAATTGCTTGATTGGCAGTAATGGCAATCATCTTATAAACATCGTCGATAGAGCAACCGCGTGACAGGTCATTCACCGGACGAGCGATACCTTGCAGGATCGGGCCGATAGCGGTAGCGTGTCCCAGACGTTCTACTAATTTATAAGAAATATTACCTACTTCCAGACAAGGAACAACCAATACGTTTGCTTTACCTGCAATTTCTGATCCCGGGGCTTTGCTTGCACCGATGTGCGGAACCAAAGCTGCATCAGCTTGCAGTTCACCGTCAATCTTCAAATCGGGAGCCATTTCCTTAGCGATTGCCAAAGCTTCCACCACTTTATCTACCACTTCATGTTTGGCAGAACCCTTGGTTGAAAAACTTAACATAGCTACGCGAGGATCAATTCCGGCAACAGCCTTGGCGGTCTGAGCGGTACAAACTGCAATTTGAGCCAGTTGGTTGGCATCCGGTACCGGGGTTACAGCAACGTCACCCATTACGATTACACCGTTATTTCCGTATTCGGGAGCATGAGTCAGCAACAGCATGGCACCGGATACGCAAGTGATACCCGGAGTAGTCTTGATAATCTGTAAAGCGGGACGAAGTACGTTACCTGTTGTGTTGCGTGCGCCGGCCAACTGTCCGTCGGCATCACCAGCCTTGATAATGAGACATCCTAGATACAGCGGATCGACAACCAGTTTGCGGGCCTCTTCGATGGTCATACCTTTTTTCTTGCGGAGTTCGCACAGCAATTGTGCATACTCTTCTTTTTTCGGGTGGTCTGTGGGATCGATAATAGTGGCTTTACCGATGTTCCCTAACCCCCATTGTTTAGCCAGGCTCATGATTTCATCGGGGTTTCCCAATAAAATAAGGTCGGCAACACCGTCTGTCAATATTTGGTTGGCAGCTTTTAAAGTACGTTCTTCAGTTCCTTCCGGAAGAACAATGCGCTGTTTGTTTGCTTTCGCGCGCTCAACGATTTGAGAAATTAAATCCATGATAATATATTAATTATGTACGTTCTAAAGACGAGTGTTGTTTTTCACGATGCAAAATTAGCTAATTTTGCAATATCTACATTGCAAAATCAATATTATTTTTGGTTTAAAGTATGCTAAAAGTGTATGTTATTGAACACCAAACGGGATGTTTCCTTAACTTTGCGCAGTTTTCAATAAGTATTTAATAAATTTATAAGGTATGATTCGTCAGTGCGCCATTTTATTTGGCTGTTTGGCTTTGGGTGAATTGATTGTTTTTTTGACGGGTATCAAGCTGCCGTCCAGTATTATAGGAATGCTGTTACTCACCCTTTTTCTCAAATTGGGTTGGATAAAACTGCAATGGGTGCAGGGGCTGTCCGATTTCTTGGTTGCTAATCTGGGCTTTTTCTTCGTTCCGCCCGGTGTGGCACTGATGCTTTATTTTGATGTCATTGAAGCACAGTTTTGGCCGATAGTAATTGCGACAGTGGTCAGTACGGTTTTGGTACTGGTCGTAACAGGATGGGTTCACCAATTAGTTAGAAAATCAAATGGAATATTTAGAAAATAAGTTCTTTTTGCTGGCATTCACCTTCGGGGTGTTTTTTTTGTCACGTGTCTTGCAGAAAAAGACTGGATGGGTGGTGTTAAACCCGATCCTGCTTACCATTGCCGTGTTGATTCTGTTTTTGAAATTTACCGGTATCAGTTATGAAACATATAATGAAGGAGGTCACCTGATTGAATTTTGGTTGAAACCAGCGGTGGTAGCGTTGGGCGTGCCACTTTATTTGCAGTTGGAGATGATAAAGAAACAGTTGCTTCCTATTGTCATTTCACAGTTGGCAGGTTGTTTGGTGGGATTGGTGGCCGTGGTGGTCATTGCCAAATTGCTGGGAGCCACTCCGGAGATTATTTGTTCATTGGCTCCTAAATCTGTGACTACTCCTATCGCTATGGAGGTTTCGAAAGCCACGGGAGGAATTCCGTCTTTGACGGCCGCTGTTGTGGTGGTAGTCGGTCTGTTCGGGGCGGTGTTCGGCTTCAAGGTACTTCGGGTAGGTCATGTGGGGAGTCCTATTGCGCAAGGTCTTTCTATGGGTACGGCTACTCATGCGGTAGGTACTTCTACAGCAATGGAAATCAGTGGGAAATATGGAGCATACGCTAGTCTGGGATTGACTTTGAACGGAATTATGACAGCGATTTTCACACCGACAATTCTTAGATTATTAGGTGTGATTTAACAAAAAAGCTGTTATCTTTGTTATATATAGAAAATCATCACAGATTATAGAGGATTGATTTGATTTTCAATAGGTATGGTCATTGGGGTGAGCATTGCTTATAAAAAGTCTATCCGCATTTAGTAGTAACAGAGCATTCTTACAGCAGTCTGATAACTATTGTCACTTTGAATGAAATGAAGATTCTGTGATTTGTGGTGAGAAAACAAGCAACCCATATTTTATGATAGAATTTAAAGATATAACTTTAGCGGATAAAGACTTGATACAGTCCTTTACCTTAGGCAGTTTGCGTCGTAATTGCGACTTGTCGTTTGCCAATCTGTGTAGTTGGATTTTCCTGTACCAGACTAAATATGCCGTGATGGATAATTACCTGTTGCTGCGTTTCTATGCGGGAGAAGAATTGGCCTACATGATGCCCGTCGGAACTGGAGATGTGAAACCAGTTCTTGAAGCATTGATAAAGGATGCTGAAGAGATGGGGGCAAAATTGCGTATGCTGGGGGTATGCGTGGGGATGAAAGCGGACATAGAGGCGGCGATGCCCGGACGTTTCACTTTTACAGAAGACCGGGATTACTTTGATTATATCTACTTGCGTACTGACCTGGCAACCTTGAAAGGAAAGAAGTTTCAAGCCAAACGTAATCATATCAACAAGTTCAAGAAGCAGTATCCTGATTATGAATACAAACCGTTGACTCCAGATCTGGTTCCCGAATGTTTGAAGCTGGAAGAGGAATGGTGTCGTGCCAATAACTGCGAGGAACAATTGGCATTGGGGGCAGAACGTAAGTCCATGACATATGCCTTGAACCATATGGAGGCGTTGGGTTTGACGGGCGGCGTGCTTCATGTCAACGGGAAGATTGCCGCTTTTACATACGGTGCTCCCATCAATCATGAAACATGGGATACTTGTGTTGAAAAGGCGGATACGGGAATAGAAGGGTCGTATGCCTTCTATCCTGAGACCATTGACCAGTGGAAGGCTGCCAAGGTGCTGCAAAACGGCGCCTATGTGGCAATGATCGCCTCCGGCGAGCACCAGACGGAGATCGAGGATGCCTGGAACGCACAGTTCGGCGCGTAACAGTCTGACGCGGAACAACCAGCCGTGACACCACGGCTGGTTTGCTATGTAGAAACGAAAAACTGTTATATTTCAACGCTATTCAAGTGAAATTACTTTACGGGGAAAAGGAGGTGAACAGCCCATGCGCTTCAGCAGCTTACCCTTTTTATTCGGCTTTTTGCCGATCACACTGGCGATCTACTTCGCCGTTCCCCTTCGGTGGCGGAATCTGGCGCTGCTGCTGGCCAGCCTGGTGTTCTACGGCTGGGGGGAGCCGGTCTATATCAGCATTATGGTGCTGTCCATCCTCATCGACTATACCCACGGCCTTCTGGTGGAGAAGTACCGCAGCCGGGACAAGCTGGCCCGGTGGTTCGTGGCGGAGAGCGTGCTGCTGAATTTGGGACTGCTGGGCTTTTTTAAATATTGGGATTTCTTCGCCGCCAACCTGTCCCTGATCCCCGGTATCTCCATTCCGGCCCTGGGACTGCCCCTGCCCATCGGCATCTCCTTTTTCACTTTCCAGACCATGAGCTACACCATTGATGTCTACCGGCAGGACGCCCCCGCCCAGCGGAACATGGTGTCCTTCGGCGCCTATGTGACCATGTTCCCGCAGCTGGTGGCGGGGCCTATCGTCCGCTATAAGGATGTTGCGGCGGAGCTGATTCACCGGACGAACACGGCATCGGCGTTCGCCGCCGGGGCACGGCGGTTCACCGTGGGCCTTGCGAAAAAAGTGCTGCTGGCCAACAGCATCGGTGCACTGTGGGACGCGGAGCTGGCGGCGCAGTCCGCCGGGACACTGACGGCCGTCGGCGGCTGGCTGGGCATCGCGGCCTTCGGCTTCCAGATCTATTTCGACTTCTCCGGCTATTCCGACATGGCCATCGGCATGGGGCAGATGCTGGGCTTTCACTTCCCGGAAAACTTCAACTACCCCTATACGGCTGCCTCCGTGACGGAGTTCTGGCGGCGGTGGCACATTTCCCTGACCACATGGTTCCGGGAGTATCTGTACATCCCCTTGGGCGGCAGCCGGAAGGGGACATGGCGGACGGTGCGGAACATCTTCCTTGTCTGGTTCTGCACCGGCTTCTGGCACGGGGCGAGCTGGAACTTTATCCTCTGGGGCCTGCACTTCTTTGTGTGGCTCATGCTGGAAAAGTATCTGCTGCGGGACTTTCTCCAAAAGCTGCCATCGTGGCTGCGGCATTTCTACACGCTTGTGGTGGTGTTCGTGGGCTGGGGCGTGTTCGCCATGGAGGACCTTACCGTCTGCGCCGGGTATTTCAAAACCTGCTTCGGCAGCGGAACGCTGTGGAGCGCCGCTGACGGCTACTACCTGATAGCCTATGGCCTGACGCTGCTGCTTTTAACGGTTGGCTCCACCCGCCTGCCCCGGAAGGTCTGGAACCGGCTGCCGGAGCGGGCGAGAGACCTGCTGGGGCCGCTGCTGATGGCGGCGGGGCTGGTGATCTGCACGGCCTACTTGGTAGACGGCAGCTACAACCCGTTTTTGTATTTCCGATTCTGATTCTTTATTTTACCCAAGAAGGGAGGGAACCGCATGGCGAACAAGGGACGACTGACCACGGGGATCTTCTGCCTGTTTCTGGCAGGATTGCTGGTGTGGCACATTGCGCTGCCGGACCGGGCGCGCTCTGAAACGGAAAACCGGACGCTGGCCCAGTTCCCGGACTTTTCCTGGGAAACCCTGAAAAACGGCAGCTTTACCGCGGGGATGGAGGACTATTTTGCCGACCAGTTCCCTCTGCGGGATGACTGGACGGGCCTGAAGGCCCGGTGCGAGCAGATGTTGGGCAAGCGGGAATTCAACGGCGTCTACCTCTGCGGCGATACCCTTATCGCCAAGGTGGACGAACCGGACAGACTTCAGGCGGAAAAGAATTTAGACTACGTGAAGCGGTTTGGAGAAGCGGCTCACGGCCAGGTGCTTTTGGGGTTGATCCCCTCGGCGGCAGAGGTCTGGAAGGACAGGCTGCCTGCGGGAGCACCCAGCTTCGACCAGCCAGCATTTCTTGAGAAAGCGGCGGAGGAAACCGGCCTGCCTGCCGTGGATCTGCTGGGTGCGCTGGCTGCTCATGCCGGTGAACCCATCTATTACCGCACGGATCATCACTGGACCAGCCTCGGAGCCTATTACGGATTCCTGGCATGGGCAGACAGCATGGGGAAATTCCCCTATCCGTATAATACGGCAGGCATGAAGACAGTGTCGGAGGATTTTCAGGGGACCCTGCAGTCCCGGATCAATGTGGCCTGGACGAAGGACAGGATACAGTATTTTCCCGAGACGGAGAAAAAGCCGGTATCGGTCACCTATGATTTCGCAGACACGGCGGACTCTCAGCAAAAGACATGGGCATAGGAGTTCCGGAATAACGCACATTCTCCCGATGGGACACACGCTGGGAGCGATGCAGATGCCCCAATGCAGTATAGGCGATAGCCTCATCAAAAGCATCGG
>OMDW01000264.1_pt1 | contig 14657 bp, 9 predicted proteins | sample 1673661 | NCBI WGS metagenome assembly OMDW01 (sample SAMEA103958118, study PRJEB25191) | human gut metagenome
AATACCTAAAAATACTGATTTTCTCACTTCCTTTCAGACTCAAGGCCACCGTCTTTTTTCATGAATTTTAGGTATTGACCACCCTCTGAAACCACTCTACCTTTGCATCGTAAAACCAAAACCTAATCAAAATAGCAACATGAAACTAAAGAATCTATTAGCATGTGCGGCCCTTGCATTATTTGCGGCTGCATGCAGCGACGATGAAAACAACAGTATCAACGAGAATCCGGCAGCAGACATCGCCGGCACATATGCAGGCTATTCCGAAGCCTCATTCCAATATACCGATACGCCGCTGGTATCGGCAGGTGAATCGCTGACAATAACCAGCGACGGGGAAAACGGCACAGCCACCCTTACTTATACTTCTGCCAGCTTTGGTGAGTTCACCGTAAGTGGAGCCGAAGTGACGCATTCGGGTAGCACGTACAGCGTAAGCGGAAGCGGGTCGACCTTAATGGGAATGGGAGACACGAAAAACGAATACGAATGCACCCTGCAAGGCACACTGGACGAAGGACGGACCGAAGGCACGTTCACTTTCACCGTACCGTCGGTAATGGGTGGGATGACTATCACCTTCACCTTGGGCGACATTCCGTCAGAGAAACTTCTTGCCGGCTCCTACGAAGGATGGACCAATGCCAGCTGCGCTTATTTTGAAAGCATGACGGCCGAAAACCAAACCATCACGCTCTCTGCCAATAACAACGGTACCTTCACCTTGGCATACACATCGGATACGTGGGGCGAGTTTTCATTCACAAGTGTAAGCGCAACCGAAGCCAACGGAACCTATACGTTGAGCGGCGAAGGTACCACCCAAATGGGAATGAACGGCAACGTGAGCGAATATCCCTGCACGCTGAGCGGAAGCATCGATGAAAGCAAGGAAAACGTTAGTTTCACCTTCACCGTACCCGGCGTGATGGGCGGGCTTACCATCACCTTCACCCTGGGCGATATGCCTGCCGCCAACTGATGTATGTACGATTTTCCGATTTACGAGGTACGATTTAAGGCAAATCGTAAATAATCAAATAGTAAATAGTACATGAAATTGTTTCGTCTTTATCAATTGTTCGCGCTGGGGGCAACAATGCTGTTGTTCCCGGCGTGCGACGGCATACTGGACGGCATCTACGACCAGCCCCGCACCACTACCGGCGACGGATTCAACCCGAACGGCGACGGAACGGGAACGCTCTTCATCGATGCCACCGATTATGCCCAATGGACTTACATCAACCTGCATACCGAAGAAATAGACTCCACCCGCATCACCGGAACGGACGGCACGGAGGTACCAATGGGAGAAAACGCCTCACTGCCTGCTGAGTGGGACTTCGCTATCCACCGCTACGATGTAAAGACCAACGGTGGTGCTGTATTGGAGACCGAGGCGACCAGCCTGGATGCCGTACTACTGATGAGCAGCATCCCCACGGGGAACTACGTGAGCGACACCGAGACCCAAATCACCATCGATATGTCGGGTATGATGGAGGGCAACATCCTGTATGCCACCTCCAGCTACAACGCCGAGCTTGCCAAATGGCTGGACGTGGACACCAGCACGATGCCACCTATTTATACCTTATCTAATAAGGTGTACATCCTGCGCATGGCCGACGGCACTTATGCCGCCCTGCGCCTCACGGCATTCCGCAACGAACAGAATACTTCGGGACACCTCACTATCGAATATGCTTATCCGCTGTAGCCCCCAGCCCATTTAATAAAAAACAAAAGAATATGCAACAACCTATACTGAAAAATCTTATCGTGCTGGCGGGCTGCCTCCTCATCGCGGCAAGCGCCGCCGCACAACGCTACGTTTCGGGGAAAGTGCTCGATGCGGACAACGGACCGCTTGCCGGAGCAACGGTGTTCGTGAAAGAGAACAGAGCCATCGGAATGACCACCGATGCCGAAGGGAACTACCGCCTGCGCCTCCCCGACGGGAAAGCATACACCCTGCAGGCATCGTTCATCGGATACGTGACGCAAAGCCATGCACTCCAACCGGGACAAGACCGGCTGGACTTCGCTTTGGAAGAAGATGCCATAGGTATGGAAACTGTAGTGGTAACGGGTACACGCACGCCCAAGCTGCTGAAAGACGTGCCTATCGTGACACGCGTCATCACCGCCGACGACATCCGCAAGGTAGACGCCACACACATCGGCGACCTGCTGCAGGCAGAGCTGCCAGGCATCGAGTTCTCCTACTCCATGGACCAGCAGACCTCGCTCAACATGCAGGGTTTCGGAGGAAACGCCGTCCTCTTCCTTGTCGACGGCGAAAGGCTGGCGGGCGAAACGCTGGACAACATCGACTACAGCCGCCTGAACCTGGACAACGTGGAACGCATCGAAATCGTAAAAGGGGCGGCATCGTCGCTCTATGGCTCGAACGCCGTGGGCGGAGTGGTCAACCTCATCACCAAGGAAGCTACCGAGCCGTGGACACTGAACCTGAACGGAAAGTACGGCGCGCACAACGACCAGCGTTACGGAGGCACCTTCACCTTCCGCGCAGGCGACTTCCAGAACAGCCTCAACGTGCAGCACACCTCCACCGACCCCATCGAAGTAGGCACCGTGGGCGAGGACGGCGAGGAGAACGACTTCAGCCGCGTGTACGGCAACCGCACGTGGAACTTCAAGGAACGCCTCGTCTATACCCCTACCGACCGGCTGAAGCTGACCGGACGGCTAGGATACTTCTTCCGCGAACGTGACAAGAGCACATCGAGCAAGGACCGCTACCGCGACTTTTCGGGAGGGCTCCGGGGCAACTATACCTTCAACAAGCGGAGCGACCTGGAACTGTCGTACAGCTTCGACCAGTACGACAAGAGCGACTACGACCCTGCGCAAGACTATGACCTGCGCGACTATACCAACGTGCAGCACACCGTACGCGCCCTCTACAACTATGCGATGAACGACAAGAACACCCTTACCGTGGGAGGCGACTTCATGCGCGACTACCTGATGAGCTACCAGTTCACCGACAACGGCGACCACGAGCAATACACCGCCGATGCCTTCGCCCAGTTCGACATGAACCCCATCCGCAACCTCAACGTGATGTCGTCTATCCGCTTCGACTATTATTCCGAAGCCGACGTGAAGAACACCTCGTCGAAACTCGGCATCATGTACAAATGGCGCAACTGCTCGCTCCGCGCCTCCTACGCCGGCGGATTCCGCGCCCCCACGCTGAAGGAAATGTACATGGACTTCAACATGGCGAACGTCTTCATGATATACGGCAACGAGAACCTGAAACCCGAAAGCAGCCAGAACTTCTCGCTCTCCGCCGAATACCTGAAAAGCCGCTACAACGTCACCCTGACCGGATATTTCAACCTGGTGGACAACCGCATCACCACCGTGTGGGACCAGAGCCGCAACGGAATGGTCTACTCCAACATCGCCCAGATGAACATCGCCGGGCTAAACGCCGACGTAGCCGCCAAGTATCCCTGCGGCTTGGGCGTGCGCCTCTCGTATGCCTACACCCACGTGCACATCCCCGACGGCGAGCCTTACTTCTCGTCCACCCGTCCCCATTCCGCCACCGCCAAGCTGGACTACGGCAAGCAGTGGAAAAACTACGGTTTCGACGTGACGTTGACCGGCCGCGTCCTCTCGCGCGTCACCACGGACGAATACGTGAGCTATACCGACCCCGACGCAGGCACCACCTCGACCACCTATCCGGCATACACCCTGTGGAAGCTGAACCTTGCGCAGCGCGTGTACCGGGGCATCCGCGTGAACGTAGTGGTGGACAACCTGTTCAACTACCGCCCAGACCACTATTACAACAGCACGCCCACCACCACCGGCACCACCGTTTCCGTGGGGCTTTCGCTCGACGTAGACCAGCTGTTCTGACGGAAAAGGCATCGGAACACGTGCAAAATGCGATTTAGAGGTCTGAAATCGACCTTGCAACACTTGCAAAATCCATTTTAGAGGTCTAAAATCCATTTTGCAGGCGTGCAAAGTCCGAAACCGAGGTCTAAAATACACTTTGCAACACTTGCAAAATCAGTTTTAGAGGTCTAAAATCCATTTTGCAGACGTGCAAAGTCCGAAACTGAGCTCTAAAACACATTTTGCAAGTGTCCGAAGGCCTGCGGCGACCCCTCGCCGCACATTTTCCACCTCTCCGAAGGGCGGAGACAGACAGGATAAAACCTCTCGCCACAGAGTAAAAACACAGATTTTCGCGGATTAACGCAGATTAAAACAGATAATCAAAATGAGAATCTGCGAAAATCTGTGTTAATCTGCGTTTCTGAACAGACAAATTATAGTTTCAACATCTACTTAAAAACAAATGAGCAATGAAAAAGAAAAGAATGATTGTGTTGGGTAGCCTCCTCGTAGCCGCCCTCCTGCTGTTCGCCGTATGGAACAGCTGGTTCAGCGCCACGAAGATAGGCTTCATCAACTACCAGGCCATTACCCTGGGCGAAATTTCGAAAGCCAATGACAACCCGTTCATCCGCCTCGCCGAAATCGGCACCGACGAACTGGACAAGCTGGACGGTTGCGACATGGTTTTCATCAACGCGATGGGCATCCGCATCACCGAAGAGCAGCGCGCCCTTATCCAAAAGGCCACCGACAGAGGGCTGCCCGTCCTCTCGACGGCGGTCACCAACCCTGCTAACGACATCTGCTCGCTCGACTCCGCCACCGCCGCTCCCCTGCGTGCCTATCTGGCTGGCGGCGGAAGGCGCAACTACCGCAGCATGCTGGAATATGTGCGCGGCACGGTGGACGGCAAGCTGATTTCCACCCGTGAGCCGGAACCTGTGCAGGAAGCGGCAAACGAAATGCTGTACCACATCGACCCCTCCCACCCCGATGACGAGGCAAAAGGCTTCAACACCGTAGCCGGATACAACCAATTTCTGAAAGAGCACGACCTGTGGAAAGACGGTGCGCCACGCATCATCATCACCGGACAGATGGGCGAACCCACCGACCTCATCCGCCGGCTGGAAGAGACGGGCAACGTGGTCTATCCCGTGCGCCGCATGAAGAGCTTCATCACCCGCCACCAGATAGACTCGGTGCGTCCCTCTGCCGTCATCAACATGGCACACGGGCGCATGGGCGACTACATCACCGATTACCTGACCCGGCAGAACATCCCCCTCTTCGCCCCGCTGAACGTGAACACGCTGGTGGAAGACTGGGAAAACGACCCAATGGGGATGAACGGCGGATTCCTCTCGCAAAGCGTGGTGACACCCGAGATTGACGGAGCCATCCGCCCTTTCGCGCTCTTCGGCCACTATGCCGACAAGGAGGGGCTGCAACATGCGTCCGCCATCCCCGAACGGCTGGAGACCTTTGTGCAGACCGTGAACAATTACATCGCCCTGCAACGCAAGCCCAACGCCGAAAAGCGCATTGCCATCGTCTATTATAAAGGACCGGGACAGAACGCCCTGACCGCTTCGGGCATGGAGGTAGTGCCCTCGCTCTACAACCTATTGGTGCGCCTGCGCCAGGAAGGATACCGGGTAGACGGGATGCCGGAGAGCAGCGAAGCCCTCGGACGGCTCATCCAAGAGCGCGGCACCGTGTTCAGCACCTACGCCGAAGGAGCTTCCGACCGGTTTATGCGCGAAGGACATCCGCAACTGATTACGAAAGACGAATACGAAAACTGGGTGAAGCAAAGCATCCGCCCCGAACAGTATGCCCAAGTGACAGAGGCGAACGGAGAGTTTCCGGGCGAATACATGGCAACGGCGGACGGCAAGCTGGGCATCGCCCGCCTGCAGTTCGGCAATGTCGTTCTGCTTCCCCAACCGGCGGCAGGAGCGGGCAGCAACTCGTTCCAGATAGTGCACGGCACCGATGCCGCACCTCCTCATAGCTACATCGCCCCCTACTTATGGGTGCAATACGGATTCAAGGCAGATGCGCTGATTCACTTCGGCACCCACGGAAGCCTGGAATTCACTCCGCGCAAGCAGGTGGCGCTGAGCAGCAAAGACTGGCCCGACCGCCTCGTAGGCGCCCTGCCCCATTTCTACATCTATACCATCGGCAATGTGGGCGAAGGAGTCATCGCCAAACGCCGCTCGTATGCCGGGCTGCAATCGTACCTCACGCCTCCATTTATGGAAAGCAACGTGCGCGGCACCTACCGCGAACTGAGTGAAGCCGTAAAGAACTACAACAACCTGCTGGAAGAAAACGTTCCCGACCGTTCCGCCCTCGACCGGGCATCGCTGAAGGTGAAAGCCCTGACCGTCAAGCTGGGCATCCACCGCGACCTGGGGCTGGACAGCCTGCTGACCCGTCCTTACACCGAAGACGAAGTGGCACGTGTCGAAAATTTCGCCGAAGAGCTTGCCAACGAAAAGATAACAGGGCAGCTATACACGATGGGCGTGCCCTACGAACAGGCACGTATCGAATCGAGCGTATACGCCATGGCTACCGAACCCATAGCCTATAGCCTGCTGGCACTGGACAAGCTGAACGGGAAAACCGGTCCGCAGACCGAGAAGCACCGCAGCCGGTTCACTCGCCTGTACCTCACTCCGGCACGCACGCTGGTCGCCCGCCTGCTTGCCAATCCCTCGCTTGCCACCGACGAACTGGTATGCCGCACCACCGGCATCACGCAAGCCCAGCTGGACGAAGCACGCGAGATAGAAGCCTCGCGCCAGCGTCCCGAAGGCATGCTGTCGATGATGATGCAGGCAGCCGAAGAGATGCAGGAAAAACCCGCCTCAATGCCTGTCCGACATCCGTCGGGCATCAGCGCAAAGATGCACGAGCAAATGAAAAAAGCCGGACAAGGCATGGATCCCGACAAGGCACTGGCAATGGCAAAGAAAATGGGTGCCGACTCCGCCTCGCTCCACAAAATGGAAGAAGCGATGAAACGTCACGCCACTTCCTCCCAACCTGCCGGAGGAGGCATGGCGGCAATGATGAAGCAGATGATGCAGCGCAAAGAATACACCAAGGAACAAATCGCCCGCGCCACGGCAATCATGGAAGTGGAACGTGCCGTCAAGAACGTGAACCGCTATCGCACCGCCCTGCTGGAAAGCCCTGCCAAGGAACTGGAAAGCATGATGAACGCCCTTGCCGGAGGCTATACGCAACCCTCGCCGGGAGGCGACCCGATAGCCAATCCCAACACCTTGCCCACCGGACGCAACCTCTATGCCATCAATGCCGAAGCCACTCCGTCTGAAGCAGCATGGGAAAAAGGCATCCGCCTGGCGAACAACACCATCGAGATGTACAAGAGCCGCCACCACGACTCCATCCCGCGCAAGGTGAGCTATACGTTATGGAGCAGCGAATTCATCGAGACCGAAGGAGCCACCGTGGCACAAATCCTGTACATGCTGGGCGTAGAACCCATCCGCGATGCTTTCGGGCGTGTAAACGACATCCGGCTGATTCCGTCGAAAGAATTGGGCCGTCCGCGCATCGATGTGGTAGTGCAGACCAGCGGACAATTGCGCGACTTAGCGGCATCCCGCCTCTTCTTGATTAACCGTGCCGTAGAAATGGCTGCGGCAGCCAAAGACGATATGTACGAAAACCAGGTAGCAGCAGGAATCGTTGAAACCGAACGTGCCCTGATAGAGAAAGGGCTTACACCGAAAGATGCCCGCGAAATGTCGGCATACCGTGTATTCGGAGGCGTAAACGGCGGATACGGCACCGGCATCCAAGGAATGGTAGAAGCCGGAGACCGGTGGGAAAATGAAAAAGAGATAGCCGGCACCTACCTGCACAATATGGGAGCTTATTACGGAAGTGAAAAGAACTGGGAAGCCTTCCGCCAATATGCGTTCGAAGCCGCCTTGACCCGTACCGATGCCGTCGTACAGCCCCGCCAAAGCAACACATGGGGTGCGCTGAGCCTCGACCACGTGTATGAGTTCATGGGAGGCATGAACCTGGCGGTGCGCAACGTCACCGGAAAAGACCCCGATGCCTACCTGAGCGATTACCGCAACCGCAACAACGTACGGATGCAGGAAGTGAAAGAAGCTATCGGAGTAGAGAGCCGCACCACCATCCTCAATCCCGCCTACATCCGCGAAAAGATGAAAGGCGATGCCGGAGCGGCAAGCTCCATCGCCGAAATCGTGCAGAACACCTACGGCTGGAACGTAATGAAGCCCCAGGCCATCGACCAGCAGTTATGGAACGACATCTACGACGTGTATGTCAAGGATAAATACCATCTCGGCACACAAGGCTATTTCGAAGGCAAAAATCCTGCCGCCCTGCAGAACATGACCGCCGTGATGCTGGAAACCGCCCGCAAAGGATACTGGAAAGCATCGCCCCAGCAGTTGAAAGCCGTGGCAGAACTGCACACCGGACTGGTTGCCAAGTACGGCACTTCGGGAGGAGGATTCGCCGACAACAACGCCAAACTGCAAGACTTCATCACCGCAAACGTCAGTGCCCCGCAAGCAGCCGGTTACAAACAACGCATAGACGGGATGAAAGAAGCCGCCCTTGCCGACGGAACCGTACAGAAAGGCATGACTCTCAAGAAGAGCACCGTAAACGCTTCCAGTCAGCCCGAAGAGGAAACCAACAAGCTGAGCAGCACCGTAGTAATCAGTGTTTTGCTTGCCGCCTTCATCATCCTGCTGATGATACTGAAAAGAAAACGTTCACAAAACCATAAATAAAATGGAACAAATCATTCTCATCCTGATGCTGTTCATCGCCATAAACTGCGCTTTCAAGCTCAGTCTGTGGCGGTGGTGGCAGGCAGGCATCTATAGCCTGATTGTGGCGGCATTCACCGTGCTGGCATATCCGTATGCCATCCTGCAATCGAAAACACAGATAGCCGACTACCTGCAGAACACCGAAGAAAAGGAAACAAAGCTTATTGACATAGAGGTAAACGTTGGCAGAACGGGCGCCATAACTCCCACTGCCGTTTTTGAGCCTGTTCAGCTGGCAGGAACCACCGTCAGCAGGGCGGTGCTCCACAATCAGGAGTTTATCAGCGAAAAGGATATCCGCATAGGCGACACTATCCTTGTGCGCAAGGCGGGCGAAATTATCCCCGAGGTAATAAAGTCCGTGGCTCATGCTGAAAACTCCGTGCCGTACACTCTCCCCGAGGAATGTCCCGTATGCGGCGCAAAGGCTGTAAGATACGAGGATGAGGCGGCGCTCAGATGCCCTAACACCGAATGTCCCGCACAGCAGTACAGGAACATACTCCACTTCTGCTCAAAGGGCGCTATGAACATTGACGGAATGGGTCCTGCGGTAATATCCGCTCTTCTTGAAAAGAAGCTTATCGAGACTGCGGCGGACATATATTCCCTCAGAGCCGAGGACATCTCCGCTCTTGACCGCATGGGCGAAAAGTCGGCGAAAAATCTTATTGCCGCCATTGAAGAGTCAAAGAACGCTCCCCTTGACAGAGTGATTTTTGCTCTGGGAATACGCAATATCGGTGCGGCTGCGGCAAAGCTCCTGTGCGAGCGCTTCGGCTCCATTGACGAGATAATGAAAGCTTCGGCGGAAGATATCGCTCAGATAGACGGCTTTGGCGGCGTTATGAGCGAAAACACCGAAAAGGCTTTCAGAGAGCCGCATTTTATTCATCTCATAAACCGTCTTAGAGATGCAGGGGTGAAAATGGAGTACAAGAGCAGCGTTACCGACAAGCGCTTTGAGGGCAAGACCTTTGTACTGACCGGAACTTTGCCCACACTTAAACGTGACGAGGCAAAGAAAATGATAGAAAGCTTCGGCGGAAAGGCATCTTCCTCCGTGTCGAAAAAGACAGACTATGTTCTTGCAGGCGAGGAAGCGGGAAGCAAGCTCACCAAGGCTGAGGAGCTGGGCATAACCATTATCTCCGAAGAAGAATTTCTGAATATGTTGAAATAAGGAATGATAACAATGGCAAACTGGAAAGACAATCTCATCAAAATAGAACCTTATGTTGCAGGCGAGCAGCCCGCAAAAAAGGACTTTATCAAGCTCAATGCAAACGAAAATCCCTATCCCCCCGCTCCCGGAGTGGCAGAGGTAATACGCAATTTTAACGCAGGCGGACTTAACAAATATCCCGATGCAAATGCAATGCCGCTGGTAAGGGCTATTGCCGCAAGACTGGGACTTAAAGAGGAAAATATCTTCATCGGCAACGGCTCGGACGATGTTCTGGCGCTGTCATTCAGGGCGTTTTTCAACTCAGGCAAGCCCGTTATATATCCTGATATCACCTACTCTTTTTATCCCGTGTGGTGCGATATGCTGGGCATTCCCTGCGAGACTATCCCTGTAGATGAAAATTACAATATCCGTGCCGAGGACTACAAGCGTGAAAACGGCGGCGTTATCATCTGCAATCCCAACGCCCCCACAAGCATCGGCAGAGGGCTTGACTTTATGCGTGAGATACTGGACGCAAATCCCGACAGCGTTGTTATCTCAGACGAGGCATATGTTGATTTCGGCGGCACATCTGCTCTGCCGCTTTTAAAGGAATATCCCAACCTGGCAGTTATACAGACATTCTCAAAGTCCCGCTCCATGGCAGGAATGAGACTGGGCTACTGTGCCGCAGGCGCAGAGCTTATCGCAGCCCTGAGAGCCGCAAAGGATTCATACAACTCATACCCCATCGACAGCGTTGCCATTGAAGCAGGCTGCGCTTCTGTTGCGGACGAGAAATATTTCAGCGACACTGTAGCAAAAATAATCGCCACAAGGACACGCCTTACCGATGAAATGCGCAAAATGGGCTTTGACGTTAAGGACAGCTGCACAAACTTTCTTTTTGCGACCCACCCAAAATACAAGGCTCCCGACATCAGCGCATTCCTTAAAACCAAGGACATTTATGTAAGATATTTCAGCAAGCCGAGAATAGACGATCACCTGAGAATAACTATCGGAACAGATGAGGAGATCGACGCTCTTATCGCTGCATTAAAGGAATACATATCAGCGAGCTGCTGATTTCGATAACTCAGCTTGCAGAAAAATACTTTGCGCCAGATCATAATACCCATTGTTATAGTGAGGCAGTAAAAAATGAATATTACCTATGAAGAAGCAATGCGAAGAATTGATGAATACGAACAATATGATAAGGGATATAAATGCTGCCGTGAAACAAGATTTCCACGTGATATTGATCTTTACAGAGGAGAAGGACAGATACTTGTTGTACCTCTTACACAAAGTATGTTCTGGTATCGGCGCTATTTGGGGGTATATTGCAGTTTAAATGATTCAGAAAGTGCAGTTAACATAGGGATGAAAGTATATAAAAGTATGAACAAGAAATTTACATAAATAATCATAGGAGTATTTCAATGATATTTAATGATAGATTGTCAAGTCAAGTGCAACAAAATCAGAGAAAAAATTTTTTGAGCACCTCAAAGGGAGTAAGGAAATTGAGACGTTTTCTCGGACGATTGTTAATCATATCAACAAAGTGCTGTAGATCTTCATCGGTAACATCAGCAAAGGAAGTACCTTTTGGAAAGAACTGCCGCAGCAGACCGTTGGTGTTTTCATTCGTGCCACGCTGCCAAGGAGAATAAGGGTCACAGAAATACACATTCATACCTGTTGCTTCAGACAGTTCCTTGTGAGCAGCAAATTCCTTGCCGTTATCTACAGTAAAGCTTTTCTTCAACTTATCGGGAATAGCTGAAAAGGCTTTAATAGTTGCTATATTGAACGCCTTGTCCTGCCTGTCATTGATTCTGAAAGCAACAAGATAACCGGACTTGCGTTCAACATGAGTGCCGAAACAGCCTGTTTTACGCATTCCAAGAACAGTATCACTTTCCCAATGACCAAAGCGGGTACGATTTTCTGCACCGGCAGGACGTTTACTGATTGGCGTAGTATCGGGGATTTTGCCACGCTTATCCTCGCCTTTGCACTTCTTGTGTTGCCATTTGAAACGCATAATTTTCTTAAGCTGAGGGGGCAAAACACCGGAATCGATAGCACGATAAATGGTTGGAAATGAAATGCCGAATGGCTCATTGTCAAGCTTGGAACGACCGGCGATCTGCTCGGGAGACCACCTTAATGACATCTTTTCGAGTACATAATCACGTGCCGGTCCTTCTTTGAGTTTGGGCTTTCTGCCACAGTTTTTTCTTCTCTTTCGGTAAAGCTTATCTGCATGATGTGCGGCATATTCGCCATTGGCATAACAATTTCTGCGAAACTCTCGACTCACCGAGGACGGCGACCGATTCAGCATTCGGGCAATTACCCGAATGCTGAATCCCTGGGCTTTCAAAACTCTTGACATTTCTCGCTCTTCTGTGGTAAAATGGGTGTAATGGCACATATTGCTCCTCCTGTTTATGGTTGTGTGGTTACTCCCATTATAACACGAGTTGCTTTATGTGTCATTATTTTTTCCATGTGTTGCACTTATATTGTAAATCTATCAAGTTATTCTGCTATGAGAGCGTCAAAGCCCTGCGTCCTGATTTTCCTGTCTGCCTTCGACATATCCTCCATTGCTTTTATGAACATATTTCCTGCATCTATCATATCTTGTGCCAGACTCCAATCATCCGGAACAGGAATTAACATTTCTTGAATGTGTCGAGGTTGCAAGTGTTGCTGAACAGAACCGTATTCGTCCAACAGCATGAGAGCCAATGCCGTAGAAGAAGTAAAATAAGCAAGCAAGTAAGCCCTGAGATTTGCATCCTTGACACGAATACGAACAAGGTCATCACTGACAATGTAATTCTCAGCTAAATCCTTTGTTGCATAGGTTACTTTACCGATGGTTCCTGAACGAGATATTAAAATATCTCCTTCGTGAATTTTTAGCATATCAATACACTGTCTCTGCTGTGGATTCGCTTTTCTTGCATCCAGCCATTTTACTGTAAAGCGCCTAAGTTCCAGTGCTGCATTGGCAGTTAAGTATGGAACTAAGTTTGATGTGTCGGTTGGATTATCGACCTTTATGCTGGCAGAATTCCACCGTGGACCGATATAAATTCTGATGCCAGCTTCAAGCTGTCCCACCGTTGTTGTTGCCCAATTATCTTTATTGTCAAAAGCAAGGACGCTATCTAAGGCTGGGGAAGTATCCTGTACCGTACCCATTTGCCGGAAGATGTGAAAGCGGGAACCGTTCTGAAAATCACCGAACAGCATGACTGGACACAGGTTTTTGCCGACGGGAAACTGTTGGGGCGTCTGGATCGCCGTGGTGGAGAACAGGAACTTACACTGCCTGCATTAAAAGCCGGTACACAGCTTGATTTATTGGTGGAAGCCATGGGGCGTGTGAACTTTGACAAGTCCATTCACGACCGCAAGGGAATTACCGAGAAAGTGGAACTGGTGAACGGTAAGAATGCCGAAACGTTGAAAGGCTGGACTGTTTATAATCTTCCCGTAGATTATGAATTTGTATCTTCCCGGAACTTTCAGGATATGAACTCGTCTGCCGCCTGTGGCATAGAGAAAAATGATGAAAGTGTTCCGGCCTACTATCGCGCTACTTTTACCTTGGATAAGGTGGCTGATACATTCCTGAACATGGAGTCTTGGGGAAAAGGTATGGTATGGGTGAACGGTCATGCCATGGGACGTTTCTGGGAAATCGGTCCTCAACAAACCCTGTTCATGCCGGGCTGCTGGCTGAAAAAAGGAGTGAATGAAATCATCGTTCTTGACTTGAAAGGCCCGAAAGAGGCAACCATCGTCGGATTGAACAAACCTATCCTGGATATGCTTCGTGTGGCTGTTCCTGAAACGCATCGTAAACAGGGGCAGACCATCAAACTGGAGAAGGAAACACCGGTATCTGCCGGTACTTTCAAACCAGGTAACGGTTGGCAAGAAGTGAAAGTTCCTGTTACGAAAGGACGTTACTTCTGTCTGGAAGGGCTGTCTTCTTTTGATAATACCAACATTGCCGCCATTGCGGAGTTTGATGTGCTGGATGAGAAAGGACAGAAAATCTCTCGTGAAAACTGGAAGATTGTTTATGCCGACAGCGAGGAAACCCGTAGCGGTAACCGCACAGCCGACAAGATTTATGACTTGCAAGAAAGTACTTTCTGGCAGACGGTGGATAATACGGCTTATCCTCATCAGGTGGTGATAGATCTCGGCAAAGAATATAACGTGACCGGTTTCCGTATTCTGCCACGTGCGGAACAGGGAGCTCCCGGCATGATTAAAGATTATAAGGTGTATGTAAAAGCAACCGGTTTCGATTATTGATATACTTTTCCCGTAGGGGTGGAAACACAGACTGCTGAAGAAGCTACCGAAAAGAATTAAAGACACAGATGTAATGAGGAAGCTTCAAAAGAAGGAAACCTGTGAGTGGAGCAATTATCGGATACTTTAGCAAATTTTAAAATTTGCTAGAGTATCCGGTTTCTTTTTTATAACTTTGTGGCAGTCTATGATTCTAACCGAAAGCACAATGAAATATATATTGACCTTTATACTATCTTTTCTCTCCTTCTTGGTGTGTTCTCAGAACATAACTATTACAGATATCCCTACCATTGACCAGCTGCCGGTGAATGTACTTACAGGACATAAGCCTTTCTGGCAGTCGGATTATACAATTCATCGCC
>OMDW01000296.1_pt1 | contig 14002 bp, 9 predicted proteins | sample 1673661 | NCBI WGS metagenome assembly OMDW01 (sample SAMEA103958118, study PRJEB25191) | human gut metagenome
ACTCGTAGCACACCTCCAGCGTCACCAGCAGGTTCTGTTCCACGTCGGTGGCGTCCTTATTGTTCTCGATCTCCCTGATTTTTTGCTTCACCGCATCCATGCCGGCGCAGCAGTACTCCGCGTCGAAGGCCTTGGCCCGGATGGAGAAGAACGTAGCGTAGAAGGCCAGCGGCTCATGCACCTTGAACCACGCAATACGGAACGCCATCATCACATAGGCCACAGCGTGGGCCTTAGGGAACAGATAGCCGATCTTGGCCAGAGAGCCGATATACCAATCCGGCACCTGATGCTCCCGCATAGCCTCCTCCCAGCCGTCCTCGAAGCCCTTTTTCTTTACTTTGCCCTTACGCACCGCCTCCATGATCTTAAAGCTCATCTTCGGCTCCAGCCCCATGGAGATCAGGTACAACATGATATCATCGCGGCAGCCCACCGTCTCCAAAACGCTGGCCGTGCCGCCCACGATCAAGTCCCGGGCATTGCCCAGCCACACGTCGGTACCGTGGGAGAAGCCGGACAACCGTACCAGGGTATTGAAATCCTGGGGCATGGTATCCATCAGCATACCGCGGGTGAACCGGGTGTTGAACTCCGGGATAGCCACGGCGCCGGTGGGCCCCAGTATCTCGTCATTTTCAAAGCCCAGCACCTTGGACGAGGTGAAAATACTCATGGTATCCGGGTCATCCAAGGGGATGGCCCGCGCGTTCACGCCGGTCAGGTCCTCCAGCATTTTGATCATGGTGGGGTCATCGTGTCCCAGCATATCCAGCTTCAGGAGGTTGTCCTCCATGCAGTGATACTCGAAATGAGTGGTCACAGTGTCGCTGTTGGCATCGTCTGCCGGGTGCTGCACCGCGGTAAAATCCTCCACATCCATATCATCCGGCACCACCACCAGCCCACCGGGGTGCTGCCCCGTAGTACGCCGCACACCCACGCAGCCCAGCGTCAGGCGATCCAGCTCCGCGTTGGAGGCCGTCTCGCCCCGTTCCTCCAGGTATTTCTTCACCATGCCGAAGGCGGTCTTCTCCGCTAGGGTACCGATGGTCCCCGCGCGGAACACCTGGGTCTTGCCGAACATCTCGATGGCGTGCTGGTGTGCCCGGGCCTGGTACTCACCGGAGAAATTCAGGTCGATATCCGGCACCTTACCGCCGCCGTAGCCCAAAAACGTCTCAAAGGGGATGTCAAATCCGTCCTTAGCGTACTTTGCCCCGCACATCGGGCAATTCTTATCGGGCATATCCGCGCCGCAGCCGTAGCTGCCATCGGTGATGAACTCAGTATGGCGGCATTTGGGGCAGCGATAATGGGGCGGCAGGGAGTTCACCTCCGTAATGCCGGACATATACGCCACCAGTGAGGACCCCACACTGCCCCGGCTGCCCACCAGATAACCGTTTTCCAGGCTGCGCTGCACCAGCTTCTGGGCGGACATATACACCACGTCGTACTTGCCCAGAATGCTTTTCAGTTCCACGTTCAGCCGGTCCACGATCAGCTGAGGCGGCTCGTCGCCGTACAGCTCGTGACACTTATCCCACACTCTGTCATGAAGTTCCTGCTCCGAATTCTCCAGCCGCGGCGGAAACAGCCGCCCCGGCGGCAGCAGCTCAATATTCTCGATACGGTCGGCGATGCCGCGCGGATCATCGATGACCACCCGATGCGCTTCCTCTTCGCCCAGATAGGCAAACTCCGCCAGCATCTCCTCCGTGGTCTTGAAGTAAATGGGCAGGGGTGCGTCGGCGTCGGCAAACTTCTTGCTGGCCAGCAGGATATGGCGGTATACCTCGTCCTCCGGCTCCTGGAAGTGCACATCACCCGTGGCACACACGGGCTTGCCCAGCTCCCGGCCCAACCGGACGATAGTACGGTTGAACTCCCGCAGCTCATCCTCTGACTGCACCGCGCCGTTGCGAAGCATGAACATATTATTGCAGATGGGCTGTATCTCCAGGTAATCGTAGAACGATGCGATGCGCTTCAGCTCCGCCCAGTCCTTGCGGTCCGCCACCGCCCGGAACAGCTCGCCTGCTTCGCAGGCTGAGCCGATAATGAGGCCTTCCCGATGGGCGATCAGCTCCGTCTTGGGGATAATGGGCACACGCTTGAAATACTTGAGATTGGAAGCCGAGATCAACTGATACAGGTGCTTCAGACCCAGCTTGTTCTTCGCCAGGATGATAATGTGCTTGGGGTGCCGGCTGCCGCCGCCCCGGGGCCGCAGCTTCTCCATCTGTCCGTTGATCTCCTGCAGACGGGAAATTCCCATCTCCCGCCGCATTCTCTCAAAAAAGGGTATCAGCATGTACCCCACCATCCCCGCGTCGTCCGACGCCCGGTGGTGGTTGAAGGCGGGCAGATCCAAATGCTCCGCCACGATGTCCAGCTTATGTTTGTGCAGCTCCGGCAGCAGGTTCTGCGCCAGGATGAGGCTGTCGATGTACGTGGGGTCGAATTCCAGCCCCGCCCTGCGGCACCCTGCTCGGATGAACCCGATGTCGAACTCCGCATTGTGGGCCGCCAGCGGTCGCCCGTCCACGAATTTCAAAAACGCCGCCAGTGCTTCCTCCGGCGGCGGCGCGTCCGCCAGCATGGCATCCGTAATGCCCGTCAGGCCGATGATCTCCGGCGTCAGCCGACGGCCGGGGTTCACGAAGGTCTGAAACGTATCCGTGATCTTCCCGTTTTTCAGCACCACTGCGCCGATCTCCGTGATGGCCTCCCGCTGTACCTTCAATCCGGTAGTTTCGATGTCGAAGCACACGATCTCGTCGTCAAAGTCCTGATCCTGCGCACCGTGTACGGCAATGCGGTCGTCCAGGTTGTTGACGTAGTACCCCTCCACGCCGTACAGGATCTTGATCTTCCCCTTGCCCGCGTCCCGCGCCTTTGGGAATGCCTGCACCGTGCCGTGGTCGGTAATGGCAATAGCCGGGTGGCCCCAGGCTGCCGCCTGCTTTACCACCTTGCCCACATCCGTCAGAGCATCCATGCTGCTCATCTGCGTATGCAGGTGCAGCTCCACCCGCTTCTCCGGTGCATTGTCCTGCCGGGCCGTATGGCTGATCTTCATAATATTCACCGGCCGCAGCAGGATATCCTTCCCGTCGTAGGTCAGTTCCACCTTGCCCTGCAGGCGCAGCCACATCCCGTCGTTGATCGCGCCGCCCAGCACCTTGGCCTCTTTTTCATCCATGGCCTTCCGCACGGCCACGGAGCCATGCTCATCGGTGATGTTGAAGTTCAGCGTCCACATTCCCTTGCGCCGCGTCTCATAGCACTCTGCCTTGAATACCCGGCCCTCCACAATGGCGCTGCCCTGTTTGATATTCAGTTCGCCGATAGGCGTCAGCTTTCCGGTGATCGTCTTGCCCCAGATCACCCCGTTGTCGCCCTTTTGCTCGCCGGTGCCGCAGAAATGCAGCAGCACCTGCCGCAGATCATACTGCTGCGCCAGCATCTGCTGCAGGGCGTCCTGCGCCGCCTGGGGCAGTGTCTCACTGCTTTCCACCTGCACCTCCAGCGTCCGGCCCGCCACATCCAGCGCGCCGCTGATGATGCAGGCATCGTGCAGCAGCAGGCGCAGCTGCCGCGGCGCCTGAAAGCTCTCAAACAGCGTAAAAAACGGTACTCTCTCCGCCATGTTTCTCCCCTATCGTATCTCTTGTCACAGCTTGTCGATCTCCTCGAACAGCGCGTCCACCAGCTGGTCCTCCGGCACCTTCCGCAGAACCTTTCCCTTGGCGAACAGCAATCCCTCGCCCTTGCCTCCGGCGATGCCCACGTCCGCGGCCGAGGCCTCCCCCGGTCCGTTGACCACACACCCCATCACCGCCACGGTGATGGGCTTGTCACAGCTCTTCAGCCGCCGTTCCACCTCCCGGGCGATGGGCAGCATATCATACTTCGTCCGCCCGCAGGTGGGGCAGGCGATCAGGTCCGGCCCCGTCTGCCGCAGACCGCAGGCCTGCAAAATACGCTTGGCGGCCACTACTTCCTCCACCGGGTCGGCAGTCAGGCTCACCCGCAGCGTATCGCCGATACCCCGACACAGCAGTCCGCCGATGCCGATGGCAGACTTCAGCACCCCCATCTCCGGTGTGCCGGCCTCGGTGACGCCCAGATGCAGCGGATAGTCCACCTTTTCGTGCAGCAGCTCGTAGGCCGCCATATTTACCGGCACCCGGGAGCACTTCACGGAGATGCAGATATCCCCGAAGCCGCATTCCTCCAACAGGTGCACATGGCCCAGTGCACTCTCGGCCAGCGCCTCGGCGGTCACGCCGCCGTATTTTTGCACCAGGTCCTTCTCCAGCGAGCCGCCGTTGACGCCCACACGGATTGGAATGCCCCGCTCCCGGCAGGCGTCGGCCACGGCCCGCACGCGGTCCTTCGACCCGATGTTGCCGGGGTTGATGCGTATTTTATCCACACCGCCATCCACACACAGCAGCGCCAGCCGGTAATCAAAGTGGATATCCGCCACCAGCGGGATGTGTATAGCCGCCTTGATGCTCGGAATGGCCCGTGCGGCCTCCTCCGTGGGCACCGCCACACGCACGATCTCGCAGCCCGCCTGCTCCAGGCGCTGTATCTGCCGCACCGTGGCGTTCACGTCCTCCGTGGGCGTATTGCACATGGACTGTATGCTTACGGCCGCGCCGCCGCCCACCGGTACCGCGCCCACCTGTATGCGTCTTGTCACCGTCCCCGCCTCCTCAGTGGATCAGCTTTCCCACGTCGCTGAACACCAGCACCACCATCAGCGCCAGCAGCAGAATAAGTCCCGCGAAGTGGATATAGTTCTCATATTTTGCCGGTATCTGCTTCCGGAACAGCAGCATGGCTGCCGCGTTGATGATCAGGAAGAATATCCGCCCGCCGTCCAGCGCCGGCAGCGGCAGCAGGTTCATCACCGCCAGATTCACTGCGATCAGCGCCGCGATGTAGGCGATGTTCTCCACCGCCGCCTGGGTCGTCTCCGCCTGCTCACCTACCTGTACCATGGTGGACACGATCCCCACCGGGCCACTCAGATCCCGCAGGCCCGCCTGCCCGGTAAAGAGCATTTGCAGGCTCAGCCGCACCAGACGCACGAAATCCACAGCATTGTTCCAGGTGTAGGCCAGTTTGTCGCCGAAGGTGGCCGCCGCCGCACCGAAGTATATTCCGTAGCCGCTGTACGCATTTCCGCTTTGATCGGTATACGTCTGTCTCGTCATGGCAAAGTCGTCCAGATACACCTTCTCCCCGCCGCGGTCCACCACCAGGTCGAATGTGCCGGTCTTATTCAGGCCAAGCAGCAGGCTCACGTCGCTGTAAATGTACACGCGCTCCCCATCGATGGACACCAGCCGGTCCCCGGTCTGCAAGCCGTCGGCGCTCTCCAACGGACAACCCTCGGCAAAGCCGGAGATCACCGGCTGATAGAACCCCTGCGCCGGCGCATACAGGCAGAAGATGATGATAAGCCCCGCCAGAAAATTCATGGCCGCGCCGGCGGCAAAAATGATCAGCTTTTTCCAAAAGCCCTGGCGGTTCAGCGCCGCCGGATCGTCAGAGTCCTCCTCTTCCCCCTCCATGGCACAGAAACCGCCCACCGGAAAAGCCCGCAGAGAATACTGGGTATCCCCCCGCTGCTTTTTCCATAGCACCGGTCCCATGCCGATGGCAAACTCGTTGACCCGCACGCCGCAGGCCTTGGCCGCCAGGAAGTGCCCCAGCTCATGGACGGCGATCAAAATACCGAACACCAGCAGGGCCGCTATGATATATACGATCATGTATGCAAGCTCCTTCTCCGGATGTCACAGGGCGGCGCGCCGCGCCGCCTTGTCTGCTTCCAGTATATCCACAAGGCTTGGCTGATATTGCACCGGCACCCGCTCCAACGCGCGCTCCACCCGCCGGGAGATATCGTTAAAGCCGATCTCGCCCCGCAGAAACATTCCCACGGCCGCCTCGTTGGCGCCGTTGAGTATGGCGCAGGCGGTGCCGCCCACCGCTGCGGCATACCGTGCCAGACGCAGACAGGGGAACGCCCTCTCGTCCGGCTCGGCAAAGGTCAGCGCGCCGCAGGTCAGCAGATCAAGCGGCTTATCCGGGCTCTCGGCCCGGTGGGGATACGTCAGCGCGTAGCGGATGGGCAGCTTCATATCCGGCGTGCCCAGCTGCGCCAGCAGCGCCCCGTCCCGGAACTCCACCAGCGAATGCACGATGCTCTGGCGGTGTATCACCGCCTGCACCTGCTCCACCGGCAGGCGATAGAGCCGCATGGCCTCGATGATCTCCAGTCCCTTGTTCATCAGTGTGGCGGAGTCCACCGTGATCTTCGGTCCCATGTGCCAGTTGGGATGGCGCAGGGCATCCGCCGCCGTCATGTGCTCCAGCTCGTCGAAGGTCCTTCCGTAGAACGGCCCGCCGGAGCAGGTCAGCAGGATACGCCGCACCTCACCCCGGTCCCGGCAGCCCTGCAAGCACTGAAACACCGCACTGTGCTCACTGTCCACCGGCACGATCTCCGCGCCGTATTTCTCCGCCGCGTCCATCACCAGCTCACCGGCGCACACCAGCGTTTCCTTATTGGCCAGCGCGATGCGCTTGCCTTTTTGGATTGCCGCCAGTGTGGGACGCAGCCCCACGCTGCCCATCACGGCAGTCACCACCGTGTCCGCCTCGGTCATAGCGGCGGCAGCCAACAGGCCCTCCTCCCCTGCCATGACCTCAATGCCGGTCCCCCGCAGCCGTTTTTTCAGCGCCAACGCCGCATTTTCGTCATACAGCACCGCAAGGCGCGGCATATACTGCCGCGCCTGCTGCTCCAACAGGTCTACCTGTGTATTGGCGGTCAGCGCCGCCACGCGGAGGCCCAACTCCCCGGCCACCTCCAGCGTCTGCCGCCCGATGGAGCCGGTAGCCCCCAACAGGGCGATGGTTTTCGTCATAGGTCCTTCCTCAATACAGCGTCACAGCGTTGATAAGCATCCACGTCACCGGTGCAGCGAAGATCACACTGTCGAACCGGTCCAGCACGCCGCCGTGGCCCGGCAGCAGCCGTCCGTAGTCCTTGATGCCGCACTGCCGCTTCACGCAGGAGAAACTCAGGTCGCCCAGCTGCCCCAGCACCGCGCCCACGAAGCCCAACAGCACACACCAGCCGATGTGCAGCTGCACCTCCGTACATAGGAAGAAGAATATCCGGAACAGGATCATTCCCACCATGCCGCCCACCAGACCGCTGACCGCACCCTCCCGTGTCTTCTTCGGGCTGACTCTGGGCGCCAGCTTTGTTTTCCCGAACAGCATACCGCCGAACAGCGCCAGAGAGTCGCTCATAAACGCCGACACCAGCGGGATCAGCACCAGTCCGGCGCCGTATTCCAGCATCCGCAGCCGCACCAGGCAGCCCAGCGCCAGCGGGATCACCAATCCGGACACCGCCATAGCGCTGATATCCGGAAAATCCAGCTCATCGTCTTTGCCGAAGGCCTGCACCGCCGCGATGAACATCACCACGATCAGTGCCGCCAGCAGCCAGCGCATGATGGTATGTATGGCGGTGCCCGCAAAGTCGCCGCCGCTGAAATACACCGTGAACACGGTAAATACCGCCAGCGTAGCCGCCAGGCCCCACCAGTGCCCCGCCTTTTCCGGCGCGGCCGCCGCCATAAACTCATGGCAGCCGATGACGCACAGCGCCGCCACCAGCACCGCCGTGGCCCAATCCGGTGCAAAACACAGCACGCCGATCAGCGCCGGTACGCCGATGACCGCCACCAATATCCTCTGCTTCACGGTCGTCACCTCACTTCACGCCGCCGAACCGGCGGTCACGCCCCTGATACTCGATAATAGCCCTGTCCAGCTCCTGCCGGGTAAAGTCCGGCCACAGGGTGTCGCAGAAATAAAACTCGCTGTAGGCACACTGCCACAGCAGGAAATTGCTCAGCCGTATCTCGCCGCTGGGGCGGATGATCAGCTCCGGGTCGGGGATACCGGCAGAGTACATATTGGCGGAGAGGTTCTCCTCCGTCCAGTCCACCCCCTGCTCCGCGCACAGCCGCGCCGCCCGCAGTATCTCCGCCCTGCCGCCGTAATTCAGACACACATTGGCCTGGAACCCCGCATAGCGGCCGGAGATGTCATCCGTCTCATGCGCCAGCGCCTGCAGCTCCGGGGACAGTGCGCTGAGGTCGCCGAAGAACCGCAGGCGGATGTGCTCCTTTTCCATGGTGTCGATCGCTTCCCTCAGATACTGCTCCAACAGGCCCATGATGGTATTCACCTCATCGGCGGGCCGCTTCCAGTTCTCTGTGGAAAAGGCGTATACCGTCAGGTATTCCACTCCCAGTTCCTTGCAGTAGGTGGCGATGTCGCGGAACACCTCTGCCCCCGCCTTGTGCCCCACCGTGCGGGGCAGGCCGCGTTTTTTCGCCCAGCGGCCGTTGCCGTCCATAATAACAGCGATATGGCGGGGAAGGCGGCTCCTGTCCACCTCCCCCGCCGTATGGGGCGTTTTCTTCGTAAACAGTCCCATTAAACAGACATCAATTCCTTTTCCTTGTTGTCCAGGATCTTGTCGATCTCCTTGCAGCTGTCATCGGTCAGCTTCTGCAGGTCCTTCTCGGCGATCTTCAGCTCGTCCTCGGTGATCTCGGACGCCTTCTGCTGCTTCTTGAAGTTATCCATCGCATCCCGGCGGATATTCCGCACAGCCACCTTGCCGTTCTCGGCGTACTTGTGGATCTGCTTGACCAGCTCCTTGCGGCGCTCCTCGGTCAGCTGGGGGAAAGCCAGACGAATGCACTTACCGTCGTTCTGGGGGTTGATGCCCAAGTCGGACTCCTGAATGGCCTTTTCAATACCCTTCAGAATGCTGGCATCCCAAGGGGTAATGACCAGCGTCCGCGGGTCAGGAGAGCCGATAGAGCCGATCTGCTGGATGGGCGTGGGGGTACCGTAATAGTCCACACTGATGCGGTTGAGCACGGAAGCGTTGGCGCGGCCGGCACGCACGGTGTCGAAGTCGCTCATCACGGATTCAATGCTCTTCTTCATTTTTTCCTCGTAAACCTTGTACTCGTCCTTCAACATGGGGTCAGTCCTCCTTCACGATCGTTCCGATTTTTTCGCCGCGCAGGGCGCGGATGATATTCTCCGGGTCTTTCAGGGCAAATACCAGCACCGGGATATGGTTGTCCATGGACAGACTGGTGGCGGTAGAGTCCATCACAGCCAGGTGCCGCTTGAGCACCTCGTCGTAGGTGATGCTGTCAAACTTCACTGCGTCGGCGTTCTTGGCCGGGTCGCTGTCGTACACGCCGTCGATGTTCTTGGCCAGCAGGATGACGTCCGCGTCGATCTCCGCTGCACGCAGTACCGCCGCGGTATCCGTGGAGAAAAACGGGCAGCCGATGCCGCAGCCAAAAATGACCACTCTCCCCTTTTCCAGGTGCCGAATGGCCCTGGCGCGGATATACGGCTCCGCCACGGCCCGGATCTCCAGCGCCGTCTGCACACGCACGTCCACACCCTTCTGCTCCAGCACGTCCGCCATGGCCATGCAGTTCATGGCCGTGGCCAGCATACCCATGTGATCGGCCCGGGTGCGCTCGATGTGTCCCTCGCCGTCCTTCACGCCGCGCCAGAAATTGCCGCCGCCGATGACGATACCCACCTGCACGCCCATGTCCACACACTGCTTGATAACGTCCGCCACCCGGCCCATGACCTGAAAGTCCAGACCGAAGTGCTTATCGCCGGCCAGCGCTTCGCCGCTGATCTTCAGCAGCACCCGCTTGAATACTGGTTGCTCCATCGCCGTTCCTCCCTAATTTTCTATCAGGTATTTTACCTTATTTCTCCCGTTTTGCATAGGGGGAAAATCGAAAATTTTTCTGAATTCTTTTTTGCAGATCCCTCCGCATTCTCCCGCGTGCCCTACGCCTGCGGTGCGGAACGCAAAAACGAAAAGCTTTGTTTTTTCCCACTGGCGGTGTATAATGGAAAAAACATTTTTCCGGAGGCTGATTTTCATGGAACTTCTGCACGTGCTGGGCAATACATATGCGGCCGTCGCCGCCACCGCCCTGCTTCCCGTTTACAAGCTCACCGACCGGGATGTGGTGCTCATCGACACCGGCTACGCCAAGCTGGACAGAGCCGGCCTGACATCGCTCATCGACGCCAACGGCTGGCGTCTGCGCGCCATTCTCTGCTCCCACGCCCACTTCGACCACACCGGCAACGTCCGGTATTTGCAGGAGCGATACGGCGCGAAAGCCGCCATCTCCCTGATCGAAGCCGGTATCTCTGTGAACCCGGACAGCTACCGCGCTAACTACGTGGCCCTGACCTACGGCAAAAGCCGTGAGTTGTTTCTGGAGGAGTGCTTCACCGCAGATCGAGTCATCTTCCCCCAGGAGGACCACATCGACGTAGACGGCGCCCGGTTCGGTGTACTGTCTCTCCCCGGCCATTCGGCAGGCCAGCTGGGCTTTGTCACGCCGGACGGCGCGGCCTATGTGGGCGACTGCCTCATCGACCAGCACGAGATCGACGCGGCCAAGCTGCCCACCAGCATGTTCATCGCCAGGGATCTGGAGAGCAAGGCCTCCCTCCGTTCTACCGACTACCCCGCCTATATCGTCGCCCACAAGCAGATCATCACCGACCGCGCGGAGCTGTCTGCCCTCATCGACAGCAACATCGCCTTCATCCACCGCAAGGAGCGGGAGCTGCTGGACGACCTCACCGACGGCATGACGTTCTCCGACTGGATATACGCCTTCTGCCAGCGGGAGAACATCCGCACCCGGCAGGAGCTGAAATTCAGCATCGTGGAGCGCAACTTCACCAACTTCACCGACTGGCTCACCGACACCGGCAAGGTACGCGTAGAGCGCGACTTCTGCGCCAAGAGGTATTACCACGGCTGAGATACCGTGTACGCATAGAAAAGCCACCCCATCGGGGTGGCTTTTCCGCTCTGTTTATTCGTCAAAGGGCACGCCGAACATCTGCCAGAACTGCCGATTCTCGCTGTCGGACACCATGGCGGAGTTCCACGAGCCGAACGTAAAGCTGGCGCAGCTGTCCGTCCCCTTCAGCACCGACACCGTCCGCCCGTCGTCGAACGTCACCGTCAGCTTGGCGCCGAACCCGCAAGAGGTTCCGCCGCCGTAGGCTCTGGCGTTGGTCAGCATCCTTTGCAGAGCGGGCAGGTCGGCTTTGGCGGCGGTGTACGTCTCGCCGCCGTAGAACTCCAGCTTGGCGGAAGTCATATTGCCCCGGAAATCCTCTGGCGTGACGAAGGTATAGCCGCACTGCTCCGTCAGTATTTTCAGCACCGTGGGCGGCACGGGGTAATCGGCAGTGCCCCAATAGCGGACATCGTCCTCGCCGCTGCGGTGCAGGGTGGCGCACACCTGATACCACTCCGGCTGCACCAGTCCCTTCTCCGACTGGATGGCCTGCACCTGCTCCTCCGTCAGCGGCACGACCTGCTTGGCGGAACCGCCCGTCTCCCACGTGATCTGATAGACCTCCAGCTCCGCCGTTTCCGCCGCGCTCCGGTACTGGAACCGTACAGCGTACTGTCCATCCATGCCCAGGCCCACGAACTGCTCCGTCAGCTCTACCACATCTCCGTTGTGGAGCGCCACGTTCTCCTCATTGTACCGTCCGTAGAGGGTGAAGCCCTCACCCTTTATCACGGACAGCTGCGCGCCGCTGCCCACCTCATACACCGGGATGTCCTCGCTGTAATTCTCGTCGTATGTCACCGTGCGGTACGTCACGGAATAGACCTCCGACACGGAGATGCTCAGCTGGTCCCTCTCATAACTGGCGGCCACCGGCAGCCCGCCGGTCAACTGGGACATGGCATACCGGGAAATATCCTGCAGCAGCACCTCCGATGCGTCGCCCCGGCCGTCGGGGACCTGCTGTCCCGCCAGCCGGCGGAGATACGCCTTCACCGTGTTGGGGGCTTGCTGGTAGCGGTGCGCCAGCACGTCCATGGCACCCTCGGCATACGCGCCGTCACCGTTGAGATAGTACGCGCACAGATAGCTCAGGGGCACGGTCTCCCAGTCTGGCAGCTGCGCCGCGTCGTACACGATGCCGTAGTCCTCCGCCCGGACGCTGCACGGGTCGTTATCCCCGGTAACGCTCCACGGCATGGTTTCCTCAAAGCTCGGCTGCGCGTCCCCCCCATAGTAGACGATAGAGCCATCCTCCGCCATTGTCCGCAGCATATCCATATACGTCTGCAAGCCCTCTACGCTCTCCCGCGCCGCGCTCAGTGCATCCACATAACCCGCATGATTGCTCGAATACACCACGCCGTCCCCCGAATACACCGCACCGGTGACATGGGACGTACCCGCCTGATCGATGTCCGTCCAGCGGAACCAGTCGATATTGTCGATCAGCGCCATGGCGATATAGCCCCGCTGCGCCATCTGCCGGTTCCACTCCGCGCTGCGTTCCGGGACATCACCCGCAAAGGCATAGCACACCGTCACACCCATAGGCTCCCTGTTCGTGTCCAAGCGGATGGAATAGGCGTATGTGTCGCTGTCCGCCGTATCGCCCATCTCCGGCAGCCCCAGCGCGTCCAGTATGCCGCTGACCGCCGCGTTGTCGCCCACATACTCCGTCCGCAGGGCGAACAGCTTCTCCGCGTCCAGCGTCCCCACGTTCTTGTAGCTGGGCTTCGTCAGCAGGCACACGCCGATGATGGCCGCCGCGACGACCAGCAGGATGATAGCCCAGAGGGCGGGCTTCTTATAGTTGAGCACGTTCTTCACCCTTTCTTTCACAGCCACTTCGCCAAAGGCCAGCGGGCACACCGCCGCCATTTTCGGCTGGGCGGCGCAGGACACCAGTGCGCGGGAGTATGCGGCCCGCTGGGCGGGCGTGGCGTTTTTCAACACCATTTCATCACAGGCGCGCTCCATGTCGCGGCCCAGCAGGACATACGCCGCCCAGAGGACCGGGTTGAACCAGTTGACCGCCAGCAGCAGAAACGCCAACGGTTTCCACACATGGTCCCAGCGGCGGATATGGCACCTTTCGTGGGCCAGCACCTGAGGAAAGTCCTGCTCCGACACGGTTTCCGGCACATAAATGCGGGGCGCGAGCACGCCCAGCACGAAGGGCGTGGACCAGTCGGTACAGCGATAGACATTGTCCTGTATGCGGGGGGCGGCGCGGAGCCGCCAGCGCATACGCAGCAGGCTGAGGGCCATGTACAGCGCCATGCAGCCCACGCCCGTCAGCCAGGTGGCGGGCAGCTGATCCAGCAGCGCAAATCCTTGTGCCGCAGCGGGTCCCGCCATTTCCAGGCGCTGCTCCGGCGGGGCGGAAACATAGACCTTTTCCTGCTGGCGAAGCTCCTGATAGGCCTGGATGGGCGGGCTTTCGGGCTGCTGGAGACTGACGGGGCTCTCTACTGTCAATCGGGCGGGAAGCAGCAGCCGCAGGGCCACCAGCAGCCACAGCATACACACGGCGCGGCGGGGCGCACGGCGCAGCAGCGGCCGCACCGCCATCACCGCCAGCGCGATGAGGCCCGCCTGCCAGGAAATTTCCAGCACGGAGGTAAACAGACTATCCATTTTTTCTTCTCCTTTATGGCGCAGGGCATGACATCGTATGCCGCAGCGCGGTTCAGTTACGTCCGGAATTCTCCTGCTCGAAGCGGTCGATCATGGCATGGAGCACATCGGCATCCTCTTTGGAAAGTTTTGAATTTCCCATAAAAGCCGTCAGAAATGCCGGCAAGCTGCCGTGAAAGTTGTGGGCCACGAAGGCACGGCTCTCGGCGCGCTGCACGTCCTCGCGCGCGACGCGCGACGTGACGACGGCGTTCTCCGTGTGCACCACGCCGCGCTCGGCGAGACGCTTGATCACGGTGTAGGTGGTGGATTTTTTCCAGCCCAGCTCCTCGGCGCACAGGCGGACCAGTTCACTGCTCTTTATAGGC